>ENA-OQID01001216-OQID01001216.1-human-gut-metagenome-genome-assembly--contig:-NODE-1216-length-10662-cov-5.269249_pt1 | contig 10662 bp, 10 predicted proteins | sample MGYA00242567_ERZ504727 | MGnify/ENA primary metagenome ERZ504727 (study PRJEB26092, sample SAMD00036215) | human gut metagenome | host: Homo sapiens | study: EMG produced TPA metagenomics assembly of...
TGAGAACTACCGCAAGGGGCTGGAGATCATCAACAACGAGACCGCCCGCCTGTACAACATGGTGGAGGAGCTGCTGGATTTCAGCCGCCTGCAGAATGGCCGCCTGAAAATGGAGTGCCGCCCCCTGGACCTTGTGGCCGAGCTGACAGACGCTGTCCTTTTCTGTGAAGCGCGCATCCAGCGGGAGGGGCTTCTGCTGGCCTACTCTGAGCCGGAGGAGATGATCCCGGTCTACGCCGACCCCGACCGCCTGCGGCAGGTGTTCATCAACATTCTGGACAATGCCATCAAGTATTCGGCCCCCGGCGGACGCATCACGGTCAAGATCTGGCAGGGCGAGTACAAAGCCTTCATCGAGATCATCGATCAGGGCCGCGGCATCCCGCCGGAGGATCTGGAAAACGTCAAGACCAAGTTTTACAAGGGCAGCAACTCGGTGCGGGGCAGCGGCATCGGCCTTGCGCTGGTGGATTCTATTATGACCGCACTGGACGGCACCATGGACCTCAAGAGTACGCTGGGCCGGGGCACGGTGGTCACCCTGGGCCTGCCGATCTATAAACGATAAGAGATTGTCCATATTTATCTGGTAAGATAGAGGGGCAGTTTTTACAATAGCGAGGGGCCGCAGTGCCCCATAGGAGAGCCAATGAATCAACCGAACAAGGAACGCTTCAAGACGAGTGTGGGCGGGCAGGCCCTGATGGAGGGCATTATGATGCGGGGCCCGAAAAACATCTGCTGTGCCGTCCGCAAGCCCGATGGAACCATTGAGACCAAGGTCGAGCCCACCCCCACCCACGGCGTGTGGACAAAGATCCCGCTGGTGCGGGGAGCCATCTCGATGATCGAGAGCCTGATCATGGGATACAAGTACATGATGTACTCGGCACAGGTGAGCATGGGGGATGACTACGACCCCGCCGAAGAGGAGACCGCCTTTGAAAAATGGGTGGGCGACCATCTGGGCAAAAAGGCCGAAGATATTATGTTGGCGGCAGCTGCCGTGATCGGCGGGCTGTTTGCCATCCTGCTCTTCACCGTTCTGCCCACGGTGCTGGTGGGCGGCCTGAACCATCTGGTGCCGCTGGGCCGCTGGGCCAAGGTGATGCTGGAGGCGGTGCTCAAGGTCGCCATCTTCCTGACCTACATGGCCGCCATCTCCCGGATGAAGGAGATCCACCGGGTGTTCGAGTACCACGGAGCCGAGCACAAGACCATTGCCTGCTACGAGGCCGGAGACCCCCTCACGGTGGAGAATGTCCGCAAATATACCCGCTTCCACCCCCGGTGCGGCACCAGCTTTTTGATCCTGGTGGTCATCGTCAGCGTGTTCCTGTACAGCGTGCTGCCCTGGTCCAGCACCAGCCTGCGGGTGGTGTTCAAGCTGCTGCTCCTGCCACTGGTCATGGGCATCAGCTACGAGCTGCTCAAGTGGTGCGGCCGGTCGGACAACATCGCCACCCGCATCATCCGGCAGCCCGGCATCTGGGTGCAGCATCTGACCGTGTTTGAGCCGGACGACAGCATGATCGAGGTGGCCATTGCCGCCGTCACGCCGGTTCTGCCCGAGGACCCGGAGGACGGCAGATGGTAACCGCAGGGATGCTGCCCCGGGCAGCAGTCCGGGAGGTGGAGGCACGCCTGCGCGCCGCAGGCTGCCCCGATGCGGATTTTGACGCGGCCGAGCTCTTCCGGCTGGCAGTGGGCGGGGATGCCCGCCTTGCCGATGCTCCGCTGAGTGCAGAGCAGGCAGAGCGGCTGGAAGCCCTGACGGCCCGCCGCGCGGCCCGGGAGCCTTTGCAATACCTTTGCGGCAGTTGGCCCTTCCTTGACTTTGAGCTGGCTGTCGGCCCCGGCGTGCTCTGCCCCCGGGCCGATACTGAGGTGGTGGCCGAAGCCGCCGCCGGAATGCTGGCTGGGGTGGAGGCACCCCGGGTGCTCGACCTCTGCGCCGGAACAGGCTGTTTGGGGCTGGGCGTGAAGCGCTTCTGCCCGGCGGCACAGGTCACAAGTCTGGAGAAGAGCCCTGCGGCATACCGCTATCTGGAGCAGAATGCCCACCTCTCCCCGGCGCTGATCATCACCCCGGTGCAGGGAGATCTGTTCACCTACTGGCAGACCCTGCCGGAGGGGCAGCTGGACCTCATTGTGTCGAACCCGCCCTACCTGACCGCCGCCGAGATGGGCGAACTGCAGCCCGAGGTGGCGCAGGAGCCTGCCATGGCGCTGGAAGCGGGGGAGGATGGGCTGGTATTTTACCGCGCCATTGCGGAACACTACCAGAAAGCTCTGCGCCCCGGCGGTGCCCTTGCCCTGGAGATCGGCTGGCAGCAGCGGAAAGCTGTAACGGCCCTGCTTGCCGCCAACGGGTGGACGGATATCGCGTGCAGAAAAGACTTTGGCGGCAATGACCGCTGTGTGATGGCGAGAAAACAATAAAAATATCTACAACTTCCTGTTGTAATATCTGTAAAATGTGTTATACTAGTACCGAAAGAAATGGAATGCCCGCGCCTGCGTTTGGCCGCACCGCGCCGGGAACAGATGACAAAGGAGCATGACACTATGGCAAAAAATCAGAACAACAACGTTGCCCCGGCGACCCAGAAGACCGATCCCGGTGCCAAGAAGGATGCGCTGGCCACGGCACTGGCCCAGATCGAAAAGCAGTTTGGCAAGGGCGCTGTGATGAAGCTGGGCGACAACGCCGCCATGCAGGTGGATGCCATCTCGACCGGCAGCATCGGCCTGGATCTGGCACTGGGCGTGGGCGGCGTGCCCCGGGGCCGCATCATTGAGGTGTACGGCCCTGAATCCAGTGGTAAGACCACGCTGGCCCTGCATGTTCTGGCCGAAGCCCAGAAGAAGGGCGGCGATGTTGCCTTCATCGACGTGGAGCACGCGCTGGACCCTGTGTATGCCGAGGCGCTGGGCGTGGACATCAACAACCTGCTGGTCAGCCAGCCCGATACCGGTGAGCAGGCCATGGAGATCTGCGAGGCGCTGGTGCGCTCCGGTGCCATTGATGCCATCGTTGTGGACTCTGTTGCCGCTATGGTGCCCCGCGCCGAGATCGAGGGCGAGATGGGCGACAGCCATGTGGGCCTGCAGGCCCGCCTGATGAGCCAGGCCATGCGCAAGCTGACCAGCGTCATCGGCAAGACCAACACCGTCTGCATCTTCATCAACCAGCTGCGTGAAAAGGTCGGCGTGGTCTACGGCAACCCCGAGGTCACCACCGGCGGCCGTGCCCTGAAGTATTATTCCTCTGTCCGCATCGATATCCGCCGCGTGGAGGGCCTGAAGGATTCTTCCGGCCAGTTCATCGGCAACCACACCCGCGCCAAGATCGTCAAGAACAAGGTGGCTCCTCCGTTCCGTGAGGCTGAGTTCGACATCATGTTCGGCGAGGGCATCTCCAAGATGAGTGAGCTCATCGATCTGGGTGTCAAGCTGGGCATCGTCCAGAAGAGCGGCGCATGGTTCAACTACGGCGATATCCGCCTGGGTCAGGGCCGCGACAATGCCAAGCAGTTCCTGCGTGATAACCCCGAGATCGCCAACGATATCGAGGGTCAGGTGCGCGCCAATGCCGACAAGCTCTATGCCACCCGCCGCCCGGGGGGCAAGGCTGCCGCTGCCCCCGCAGAGGGGGAACCGGCAGCTCCTGCCACAGCAAAGGAGCCGGTGGTCAAGGCTCCCGCCCGCAGCAGCGAGAGTGAGCTGGATATCATGGTGGAAGAGTAAATGGCCTTTTACAGCCGTGGCCGCCGCCCGCTGGCCGAAGAGGAAAAATCCACAGATGCCGCCAAGGCCCGCACCCGGGCCATGGAGCTGCTGGCCGGGCAGGAGCTTTCCTCGGGCCAGCTGTATGAGCGGTTGAACCGCCGCTATACCCAGCAGACCAGTGCCGCCGTGGTGGCAGAGATGGTGCAGCGGGAGTATATCAACGATGCCCGCTATGCTGAGACCCGTGCCCACGCCCTGCTGGCGGCAAAAAAGAGCCGCCGTGCCGCTGCCCGGAATCTGCGGCAGAAGGGGCTGGCCGCAGGCGAGATCCAGCAGGCGCTGGATGCTGTTTACACCCCCGATGACTCCGGCGAGGACCCGGAGCTGGAAGCCGCCGCCGCTCTGGTGGAAGGGCATTACCGCAAAAAGCTGGAAGCGGGCCGCAGGGATCTGGTCATTGCGGCCCTGCAGCGGCGGGGATTTTCGTATTCCGTCATTAAAGAAGCCATTCGCAGGGTGGAGGAGGGGGAATAACCCTCTCAGTCAAAGCCTGCGGCTTTGCCAGCTCCCCCGAAGGGGGAGCTTTTCCGGAGCAAATCGTAAAAAATCAAAAGCATCCCTCAAAAGAGAAAGAGAGTATCATCCCTTATGAAAATTGCATGTATTTCCCTTGGCTGCCCCAAGAACCAGGTCGATCTGGACGTGATGGTGCACATCCTGCTTTCGGCCGGTCACGAGACGGTGGCCGACCTGGGTGAAGCCGATGTCATTCTGGTCAACACCTGCGGCTTTATCGAGAGCGCCAAGGCCGAGGCCATTGAGAACATTCTGGAGGCCTGCGCCTACAAGCAGCAGAACCCGGAGCTGAAGGTCATCGTCACCGGCTGCCTGGCCGAGCGTTACCGCAGCCAGATCGAGGAGGAGATCCCTGAGGTGGACGCTGTGGTGGGCTGTGCCTCCAACAAGGCCATTGACACCATCGTGGCCCGCCTGTTCCACGGTGAGAACCATCTGGAAAGCTACGGTGCCAAAAAGGACTTCCCGCTGGGCGGCAAGCGCGTCATCGGCACGCCTGCCCACTATGCGTACTTAAAGATCGCAGAGGGCTGCAACAACCGCTGCCACTACTGCGCTATCCCCGGCATCCGCGGCCCGCTGCACAGCCGCGATCTGGCCGACTGCGTGGCCGAGGCCCGCTGGCTGGCCGGTGAGGGCGTGAAGGAGCTGATCGTGGTGGCCCAGGACCCCACCGCCTATGGCGAGGACTGGGGCAAGCCCGGCAGCATCTGTGAGCTGCTGGACAAGCTGAACAAGGTGCCGGGCCTTGAGTGGATCCGCATCATGTACGCCTACCCGGAGCGCATCACCGATGACTTTATTGCCGCCATGAAGCGGAACGAGAAGGTGGTGCCTTACCTCGACCTGCCCATCCAGCACTGCAACGATACCATCCTCAAAAACATGAACCGCCGCTCCACCCGTGCGGAGCTGCTGGAGGTCATCGGCAAGCTGCGCCGGGAGATCCCCGGCATCACCCTGCGCACCACCCTGATCGCAGGCTTCCCCGGCGAGACCGAGGAGCAGTTCGAGGACCTGTGCAACTTCGTCAAAGAGGTCAGATTTGACCGTCTGGGCTGCTTTGCCTATTCTGCCGAGGAGAACACCGTGGCTGCAAAGATGGACGGCCAGATCGATCAGGAGACCAAGGACCGGCGCGCAGAGCTGGTGATGCAGATCCAGACCGGCATCATGGCCCAGAAACAGGCCGAAAAGGTGGGCCAGACCGTCCGTGTGCTCTGTGACGGCATCGACGAGGAGAGCGGCCTGTACCTCTGCCGTACCACCGGCGATGCTCCCGAGGTGGATGGCAATGTCTGCGTTTCCAGCGAGGAGCCGCTCTACCCCGGCCAGTTCTATGATGTGCTGGTGGAGGACAGCGACCTTTACGATCTGTACGGAACGGTTGCAAAATAACAAATTGGAGGAATCTGTATGAATCTGCCCAATAAGCTCACCCTGACCCGCATCATTCTGGTGCCGGTGTTCATGGTCTTCGTTTCCCTGACCCAGATCGGCACGGAAGATTTCAACCCTACCTGGTATCTGGTGGCAGGCATCGTCTTTGCCGCGGCCAGCTTTACTGATTTTCTGGACGGCCATCTGGCCCGCAAGTGGAACATGGTCACCGACTTCGGCAAATTTGCTGACCCGCTGGCCGACAAGCTGCTGACCACTGTGGCTTTCATTTACATGCTGCGGGACGGTGTGTGCAGCCCGGTGGTGCTCTGCATCATCCTGGCCCGCGAGTTTGCCGTGTCCGGCCTGCGGATGGTGGCTGCAGGTGCCAAGGACGGCAAGGTGATCGCCGCCAACATGTGGGGCAAGGTCAAGACTGTGCTGCAGATGCTGACCATCATCTTCTACTACTTCGGCACCGCATTGACCTGGGGCAATTCCATTATGATAGGCGCAGACTGCGTGTTCCTCTCTTACTGGCTGTGCTGGCTGGTGGCCGTTGCCACCGCCATCTCCGGCATCAAGTACCTGTGGGACAACCGCAGCTTCATCAATACCGCAAAATGATCAAGAAGATCGCCATTCTCTGCTCCATTTTCCTGAACCTCTGCATCGTGCGGTGGGAGCCGGTGGCCATCCGGATGACCTGGGAAGCGGTGGGCAGCCAGACCTTCACCTTTTACACCGAGAACTCCAATGTCTTTGCGTTCTTTGTCTGCCTGCTGGTGGCGGTGTGTCAGGTGATCTGCCTGTTCACGGGGCGGCAGCTGCCCCGCTGGGTCAAGACGCTCAAGTACATTGCTACCTGCTGCCTGACCATGACCTTCCTGACCGTGGTGTTCGTGCTGGGGCCCTACTGTGCCGACCAGGGCGGCGTGGCGTTTCTGCTGACCGAGAGCTCCATGCTCTACCACCACCTGCTCAACCCGCTGTGTGCCTTTGTCTCCTTTGTCCTGCTGGAACGGGAGCCAAAGCTGCCTGCGCGGTGCGTTCCGCTGGCGTTGGTCCCCACGATGCTCTATGGCTCTGCGGCCCTCTGGGCCAATTACCAGCGGCTCATCACCGGGCCTTACCCGTTCCTGCTGGTCTATCAGCAGACCACCCGGCAGACGGTGCTGTGGTGTGCGGCCATCCTGGCCATGAACCTGCTCTATGCCTGGCTTGTCTGGCGGCTGGGCGGGAACTGCCGCAAAAAGAGAAATGTGGGCTTGCTTTTCAGAAGCTGAGATGCAAAAAGGCTCCCTGCCGTTTTGGCAGAGAGCCTTTTCTCGTATTCCGCTTACAGCAGGGGGATCCCGGCCTTTGCGCAGGCCGCGCGGGTGGCTTCGTCCCAGACGCTTGCCTGTACTTCGCCGATGTGGGCGCTGCCCAGCAGCAGCATGCACAGACGGCTCTGGCCGATGCCGCCGCCGATGGTGTAGGGCAGCTCGCCGTTCAGCACTGCCTTGTGGAAGGGCAGGGTGCGGCGGTCGTCACAGCCTGCCATGGTCAGCTGCCGGTCCATGCTCTCGGGGCTGACGCGGATGCCCATGCTGCTCAGCTCGTAGCTGCACTGCAGGGGCTCGTTCCAGAACAGCAGGTCGCCGTTCAGGTCCCAGTCGTCGTAGTCGGGGGCACGGCCGTCGTGGGGTTTGCCGCTCTTCAGGGGAGCACCGATCTTCATCAGGAAGGTGGTGCCGTTCTCCTTTACAAAGGCGTTCTCGCGCTCCTTCGGGGTCAGGTCAGGGTACTTGTCCTCCAGCTCCTGGGTAGTGATAAAGGTCACGTTGGGGGTGTGAAGGGGCAGATCCTGCAGCTGGGGGAACATGGCGTGCAGATTCATCTCGGTGGCGCAGACGGCCGACACGATGGAGCGCACCACATTCTTCAGGTAGGCCTCGCTGCGGTCCTCCTCGCGGATGACCTTCTCCCAGTCCCACTGATCCACATAGACGGAGTGGAGGTTGTCCAGCTCCTCGTCCCGGCGGATAGCGTTCATGTCGCAGTACAGGCCCTTGCCCACGCGGAAGCCGTAGTCCTTCAGGGCCTTGCGCTTCCACTTTGCCAGCGACTGCACCACCTGTGCCTCAATGCCGCTGTCCCGGATGTCAAAGGTGACCTTGCGTTCCACGCCGTTCAGGTCATCGTTCAGGCCGGTGGAAGCTTCCAGAAACAGCGGAGCCGACACGCGGTAGAGGTTCAGCGTGGCACACAGGGTGTCGGCGAACAGCCGCTTCACGGTGCCGATGGCACGCTGGGTGTCGTACAGGTTCAGCGCGGGTGTGTAGTTCTGCGGGATCATCGTTTTGCTCATAACAGTTTACCCCTCTCTTTCCGTTCCCGCCGCCGAATTGCGGCACCGGAACGGCTTTCCCTTTAATACAGTAAATTATGGCACAATTTCAGAGCGTTGTAAAGGGGAGAACACAAAGCCGGTGCAATTCGGGAGCTTACGCCTCTGCCACGGCCTCGATCTCGCACAGGACACCCTTGGGCAGATCCTTGACAGCAACGCAGCTGCGGGCGGGCTTGGAGGTGAAGTACTTTGCGTAGACCTCGTTGAAGGCGGCAAAGTCGGCGATATCGGCCAGGAAGCAGGTGGTCTTGATGACCTTGTCGTAGCCGGAACCGGCGGCTTCCAGGATCGCACCCACGTTCTTGCAGCTCTGCTCGGTCTGGGCGGCGATGCCTTCGGGCACAGTGCCGTCCGCAGGGTTCACAGGGATCTGGCCGGAGGTGTAGACAAAACCGCCTGCGATGAAGCCCTGGGAGTAGGGGCCGATCGCGCCGGGAGCCTTTTCAGTAGCGATGACTTTCATGGAAAATACCTTCTTTCTGTGTGTTTGATGGAGCTTTTCTCTTCGGGGAGAAAAATTCTGCTGCTTGAAGTCTACACCATGCGGCGGGATGTGTCAATCCGGGAGGGACTTTTTGCCCGCGCGGCCTTTACAAGCAGGCAAAAAGGCGGTATCCTTAATCTATTGATACACCACCCTTCAGGAGGAACCCATGGATATCCGCCAGCTGCACTATTTTCTGGTTTTGTGCGAAGAAATGAACTACACCCGCGCGTCACAGCGGCTGTTTCTGTCGCGGCAGGCCCTGCGGCAGAGCATCACGGCGCTGGAAGCCGAGCTCTGCGGCCCGCTGTTCGTCAGCGCTCACCACAAGCTCTCGCTCACCGAGCGGGGGCTGAGCTTGCAGCGCCATGCGGCCCCGGTGGTGGAGCAGTTCCAGCAGATGCAGGCCGCCCTGCGGGCCGAGATCCAGTCGGCCCAGCCGGTGCACATCGGCATCAGCGTGGCGCTGGTGCCGGACTACCTGCCTGGGCTGGAAACGCAGCTGGACAAGTTCCGCCAGCAGTACCCTCATGTGGAGATGCGGTTCCGCCTGCTGGACAACGACGCTGTGGCCGATGCCGTGGAGCAGGGCGAGCTGGACGCCGGTCTGGTCATCGACCTGGGCTGTGCGGCCCCGGTACTGGCCCGCACCACCCTGCGGGCCGACCCTGCCTGCCTGCTGGTGCCCCGCGGTCACCCCTTCTGGGACCGGGAGAGCATCCCGCTGGCCGACCTGCGGGGGCAGCGGGTGCTGCTGCCCAGCCTGCGGCAGGACCTGTTCAGTCCGCTGTGGTCGGCCTGTGCCCGGGCCGGGTTTGCGCCCAACGCCGAGATCGGCCCCAGCTTTTACCAGGCCTATTATCTGGTGCAGGAGCAGCTGTGCACCTGCCTGACCCGCTACGAGCCCGGTGCCCGGCGGGAGCTGGACCGGGTGCGGGACGTGCTGCTGGAGGACCTGCCCCCGCTGTGCGTGTCGCTGGTGCAGCGCCGGGACTATACCTCGGCCTACATCGACCTGCTGCGCAGCTACCTGATGGAGGTGCTGGGCGGGGCCGCCTCGCTGCCGCCGCGCCGGGGCCGTCCGGCCAAGCCCTTCTACAACTTCCCGGTGCTGTCCAGCACGGCGGCAAAGCCTGCCGCTCCGGTGCACCCGGCCCCTGGCACCCAGCTGCCCTTTGCGGGTGCGACCAACTTCCGGGAGCTGGGCGGCTATCCGGCCGATGAGGGCAAGACCGTGCGCTGGGGCCAGATCTGGCGCGGCGTGTGCACCGCGCGGCTCACCGACCCGGCGGACCGTGCCCGGCTGGATGCGCTGGGCTTGCGGCTGATTCTGGACCTGCGCAGCACTGCCGAGGCCCAGGCCGAGCCGGACTATGTGCCGGACGGTGCCCGGCTGGTGCAGATCTGTGCCCTGTGCGGCGACGACGGCCATGAGATCAGCTTTGCCCCCGGTGACATCGAGCGCATGATGCGCACCGCCCGGGAGGGCGAGAACATCCTGTACCGGATGTACCGACAGATGCTGTTCGGCAACAAGGCCTTCAAGGAGCTGTTCCGGGCGCTGGAAGCCGGCGAGACGCCCATCCTGTTCCACTGCTCGGCCGGCAAGGACCGCACCGGCGTGGCCGCCATGCTGATCCTGCTGGCGCTGGGTGCGTCCGACGAGACGATCTGCGCGGATTTTGTGCAGACGAATGTCTGCCGTAAGGCCGAGATCGACGCCCTCCTGGCGGGCCACGCGGAAGAGATCGCCGCCGACCCGTCCAAGCGGATGCGGTTCTGCACACAGGCGGGCGTGGATCCGGGGGCGGCACCCTATGTGCTGCAGGTCATCCGGGAAGCGTGCGGCAGCGCGGAGGAGTATCTGGCCCGGGAGTACGGCCTGACTCCCGCCCGGCGGATGCGCCTGCGGAGGATGTATCTGGAATAATGATGCAGAATGAGCCCCGGTGTATGCAGATGCACCGGGGTTTTTGCGGCATAAAATCGGCCATGTGCACAAAAAATATGCGGCGGGAGCCGGTTTTCCCTTGACAAGCGTGCAAATGTTTCGTAATATAATTAGTAGTATGGAATAAAAGACGCTGTGTGCAGG
>ENA-OQID01001230-OQID01001230.1-human-gut-metagenome-genome-assembly--contig:-NODE-1230-length-10586-cov-3.775050_pt1 | contig 10586 bp, 9 predicted proteins | sample MGYA00242567_ERZ504727 | MGnify/ENA primary metagenome ERZ504727 (study PRJEB26092, sample SAMD00036215) | human gut metagenome | host: Homo sapiens | study: EMG produced TPA metagenomics assembly of...
AAATATCGATACCCTCATGCACCCCACCGGCCTTGCCCCGCCACCCTTCTTAAAAAATTCCGCGCCAAGCTGAAGCGGGGACCGCCATATTCGAGCCAAACAGCAACGGCTGGCCGCCATCGGCCTTGTAAATACGCTTGCGTGTGGAATTATCCCCACGCAAACCAAAATGGCGGCTCGGCAGATCGTAATACATCACCGGACCAGTGGCACCCATGGCCTCCGGGTCCTCAGTGAAAATGCCGGACACCACTTCGACCCAATCCGGGCGAATCATGCAATCGGCGTCGAAACGGCCCAGAATGTCGCCGGTGGCGTGGTTCAAACCATAATCGCGCGTCGGAATCAGCCCCTGCTCCTCATCCTGATGCAGCAGACGGATGGGTGCTTCCGGGTGGTCTTTGATGAACTGCTCCACCATGGCCACCGTCGAATCGGTGGAACGATTGTCGACAACGATCACTTCATGGGGCATCACGGTCTGCCTAGTGGCATTCAACAGGCAATCGTTGATACGCTCCTCTTCATTCCAAGCGGGGATGACAATTGAAACGTTCAGCATAACTACCACAATAGCTCAGCCTGTACACGACGCCTATCGCTACAATAGGGAGCCATGAGCGACAGCGAACAGCGAATGAACAATACGCAGAGCGAAAACGGTGCGAACACCAGCGAACAGCGATGGGACCTCGGCACCCTGTTTCCAGCCAAAGGAGATCCCCGAAAACCACCGGAATGGCTGGGACGTGCGCTGCTATACATCGCCATAGCCATTGTGGGGTTTACTTTCTGCTGGCGCAGCTGGGGCAAAATCGAATACCTGGTGATCGACATCATCGTCTCGCTGTTCATCGCGCTCGCGGTGGAGCCGGTGGTGGTGCCGCTGGTCAAGCATGGCTGGAAACGTTCGTTCGCGTCGCTGTTCTCGCTGCTGATGCTGGCCGTGATGCTCGGCGTGCTGTTCACACTGTTCGGCAACCTGTTCGTGCAGCAGATGATCGCCTTGGTGAACGGTCTGCCCGACCTGTATGAGCAGATGTGCCAGTTCGCCAGTCAGTACGCGAATTTCCAGCTTCCTGAGATCAATAATCTCGGCAATGAGATTCTGAAGAACATTCAAACGTCGTGGGTCACTGATTTCGCGGGTACCGCGCTGAATACGGTGTCGGGATTGTTTTCGTTCCTGATTAACCTCATGACGATAATCATGACCACGTATTACATTTCAGCGGCTGGTCCGAAACTGCGTCGTGCCGCATGCCAGTGGATGGCTCCGGCGGCTCAGCGGCGATTCCTGTTCGTATGGACGGTGAGCCAGAGCCAGATCTCGTCGTTCCTGTTCTCCCGCGCCATTCTCGCGTTGCTGAACGCGTTCTTCACAGGAATCTGTCTGATGCTGCTGCACGTGCCCTATTGGCTACCGTTGGCGCTGTTCTGCGGTGTGGTTTCGCAGTTCATTCCTATGTTGGGTACGTATATCGGCGGCGCGTTGCCAGTGCTGTTCGCATGGGGTAGCTGCGGATTGTGGCAGGCCGTGGCGGTGCTGGTGTTTATCTGCGTGTATCAGCAGATCGAGAATCTGATTTTCGCGCCGAAGATCTCCCAGCGCACCATGGATGTGAACGATGCCGTGGCGTTCCTCGCGGTGCTGGCGTTCACCTCGCTGTTCGGCGCGTTGGGCGCGTTCCTCGCATTGCCGGTGGTCGCATCCGTGCAGACGATCTTCCGCACCTATACAAAGCGGTACGAGCTGGTCGATTCCCCGCTGATGGACGATCCGGTGCCTGAAAAGAAGTCGAAGCTGGTGGAAGGTGCCGAAGTACTCAGCGAGCATCTGCACAATATGCCTCGCGCGGTGCAGGGATCCAGTGCGCATGTGCCTATTCCCGACGAAGTGCGGCAGTTGCAGGAGCAGGCGTACAATATCACCCGTTCCGAGGAATCGCTGGAATCGGACGAAACCGTCGCCATCCCGAAGCACGTGTTGGACAAAACGGAACGCAAGCCATTGCAGGGTCTTGAGAGTGAAAACACATCTCAGGAATCCAACGAAAATCCGGAATCCGGCAATGAACGGAAGAACGGCGAGTCGCGGGAAGCTGAAGGAAGTACGAAAAACGCGGATGACAATCCAAGAAGTAGGTGGCGTTAATGGTACTGCTGAGCGTACTTGACATTCTGCTGGTCATCGTCGGTGGCGCAGGGGTGGTCTATCAGGCGGTGTGCATTCTCATCTCCCTGTTCACCAAGCCGATCAAATTTCCCGACGCGCCGATGGACAAGCGTTACGCGGTGCTGATTTCCGCACGAAACGAGGCGAACGTCATCGGCAACCTCATTACCTGCATCCAAACGCAGACCTACCCGACCGAACTGGTCGACATTTGGCTTGTCGCCGACAATTGCACCGACAATACCGCCGAAGTGGCGCGCAATATGGGCTGCCATGTGATCGAACGCTTCAACAAGGAGCTTGTGGGCAAAGGCTACGCGCTGACGTATCTGCTCGATCAGATGAACGATTCCGGTGCATCCGACCCGTACGATGCGTTCTTCGTGTTCGACGCCGACAACAAGCTCGACAAGCATTACGTCGAAGAGATGAACAAGGCGTTCCAGTCGGGATTCAAGATTCTCACCAGCTACCGCAATTCCGTGAATTTGTCTGACAATTGGGTCTCTTCCGGTTCTGCATTGTGGTTCATCCGTGAATCTCGATTCCTGTCGGCCTCGCGCATGTGGCTCGGCAACAGCTGTCATGTAGGGGGTACTGGCTTCATGTTCTCGCAGGAGATCATGCGTCGTAATAATGGTTGGAAATTCCACCTTTTGACCGAGGATTTGGAATTCACCATGGATTCCTTGCTGCACGGCGACCGCATCGGCTACTGCGGTACCGCGATTCTGTATGACGAGCAGCCTGTCACCTTCGCGCAGAGCTGGCGTCAGCGTTTGCGTTGGAGCAAGGGCTTCCTGCAAGTGTTCCGTTATTACGGGCCGGCTTTGGTCAAACGCGCCATCAGGGAACGCGATTTTTCCGCCGTTGATTTCACGCTGCTGTTGTGTCCGTTCACGGTGATCGGTATTGCGCGCGTTCTGCTGGGACTGTTGTTCGCGACCTGCGGATTCGTGACATGGCAGAGCCAGTTGAGCTCGTTGACCGGTTGGACGTCCGGCATTGTGACGTCGGTGATCGGCATGATGGCGTTGGCCGCGTTGACGATTATTGTGGAACGCGATCAGATTGGCGCCACCAACAAGGAGTTGTTCGCGTACGTGCTGAGCTTCCCGATCTATATGTTCAGCTATGTGCCGATCTCGTTCCAGGCGATGTTCGCCAAGTCCGAATGGAAGCCGATCGAGCATAAGGGATGACGTTCGTTCGCTGGCTTGCGCGTTCCTGCCTTTTCGTTTTCATTTCGATTTCCTCTTATGACTGGAGTGTTGTTGTTCCATGGATGATTCGGCTGAATACCGGCATGTGAAACGCCGTCGATACATCACGGTGGCGCTTTCCGTGTCGCTCACCACAGTGTTGTGCGTCGGCTATGTCGTGGCCGACATTTTCGACAAGTTGCCGGGTGTTCTCACATTGCAGGAAGTCGAGCATGCCACGGCCAAAACGCCGGGCAATGCCATTGCGGCCGCGACGATGGTCGGAGGGCTTGACGCTTCGAAAACCGTGGATGCCGTTGCGGCAAAGGCTCTGATCAGCCAGTTTGAGACGGCTGCCTCCGATTTTGGCGGTGAATACGCCATCGCCATCGCCGACGCGGCTGGCAATGTGGTGGCCGAGCAGAATCTCGACACGCCGTATACGCCGGCGTCCACCATGAAAACGCTGACGGCGTATGCGGCTGCGGCCACGCTCGACATGGGGTCGACGTTGGAGACGCAGACCTATTTGGAGCAGCGCGAAGATGGCACTTCGCGATTGGTGCTCAAAGGCAACGGCGACATGCTGCTCGGCGTCGGCGAATCTGATTCGGCGCACATCAATGGGCGTGCCGGGCTGGGAACGCTTGCGGCAAACACGGCCCAAGCGTTGCGGCAGCGGGGCATCACTTCCGTGACGCTCGTCTACGATGATTCCCTGTTCGGCAACGACCGTTGGCCCAACGGCATCGCCGAACTCGATCCGGACCACGTGTACTACGCGCCGACCGCATCCATGGCCGTGGATGGCGGGCGAAACTGGAACGGTGCTAATCCTACGGATCCCGATACGTTCAGCACATATCCCGTTTTGAGCACGCAGCCGGCTCGCGAGGCCGCGCTGGTGTTCGCGCAACGCCTGACTGAGCGGGGCATTGCGGTGAACGGTTCCGTGGAACAGGGAGCCGTTCCCGACGGGACCAGCCCCATTGCGACGGTGAGCTCCGCATCGCTGAACGAGATTATGGCGTTCATGCTTCGGCATTCCGACAATTCGCTGGCCGAGGAATTCGGCAGACTGCTGGCTTTGCACCTTAACGCCGGCAATTCACCGGCCGGAGCGGTGCAGTCGGTTGAACAGGTACTGGCTCAGCGGGGGATTTCTGCCGAAGGCCTCACCATGGTTAACTGCTCGGGACTGGCTGCGGATTCCAAACTCACCGCGCATACCCTGCTTGACGTGCAGCAGCGTAATCTGACGAGTGGATCCGGTTCCGCCGCCGCTGAGGGGCTGTCGATTGTAGGATTTGTAGGCACTGCTGCGAATCGTTTGAACGATGCTGACGAAGCTGGTCTTATCCGTGCCAAAACCGGCAGTTTGGGAGATGTGACTTCCATGACCGGCAATGTGTCGCGCCATAATGGCGGTGCGTTGAGTTTTGCCGTGATCGTCAACGATCCTGATGATTCCGAAGCCGCGAAATCCGCTATCGACACATTTGTGGCAGCACTACCGAAGTTGTGACGCCATGGTGTATTCGTCACGTTTGCGCAAGGGAATCGGCGAACTGCGCGCCGCGTTGGAATCGGCCGGTTTGGGATTGCAGGATGCCCGTTTCGCCCGTCATGGCGAGCACGCGCCCGATGTGGACGCTCCGCTGATTATGGTGTCCTGTTCCGGTGGGCGCGATTCGATGGCGTTGGCTGCGGTTGCTGCGAAAACGTGCGCTTCATTGGGATTGCGATGCGGGGCGATTATCATCGACCACCAGTTGCAGCAAGGCTCTGCCGGTGTTGCGCGGGCAACCGCCGATCGTTGCGTTGCGTTGGGTCTTGACCCAGTTCGTGTTCGTGCGATTGACGTACCCGACTCCCGCGGCATCGGTGTTGAGGCAGCGGCGCGTGAAGCACGCTATCATGCGATTGTCGACGCATGCTCCGACGCTTCGGCCGTGCTTCTGGCTCATACGAAAAACGATCAGGCGGAAACCGTGATCATCGGTTTGTTGCGTTCCGCGGGCCTCGATGCGGTTTGCGGTATGAACGGTTCCTTCATACGAGACGGGGTGCGTTTTCTACGCCCATGGCTGAATGTGACCCGCGAAGAAACCACCGGCATCTGCGAGGATCTGCGGCTTGCCTGGTGGGACGATCCCACAAATGGGCCGGATGTGGGAGATTCGGGTGGAAATGAGCCTCTTCCCGCGAACTATCCGCTGCGATCCCGAATCCGGCACGATCTCATGCCATATCTTGCATCGTTCGCGGGAAGCGACGTCGTGTCGAAACTTGCGCTTGGAGCGAGGCTTGCCGAAGACGATCGCGCATATCTTGACGATGTGGCGCAACGCGTGTGCGAGCAAGGCGTAACCGTGAACAACGGCGAGATAATCATCGACGTGCGTGCGTTGCAATCGCAAGACATTGCCATCAGAAGACGGGTGATTGTGCGCTCGCTTGCAGAAGCAGGCATTTCGTGCATGGCACGGCAGGTTGAAGGGATCGACAGGCTGATCTGCGACTGGCACGGCCAGAAAGGTGTGAATCTTCCCAGCGGATATTCAGCATATCGCCAGAAACACGTCATTCGCGTGTGCCAAGATGGTGGGCATGCGAATCGCTGACGTACAAGAAGATATTGATCACGAGCTGATCAGTAAAGAAGAGATTGCCGACATCATCAACCATGCTGCAGCCCAGGCCAGTGAAGACTACCGTGGCAAGAACCCGCTGCTGGTTTGCGTGCTCAAGGGTGCGGTGAATACGCTTGCGGCGTTCTCGCAGGCCATGAGCATCCACGCGGAGATGGATTTCATGAGCTTGTCGAGCTACGGTTCCGGCACTCAATCGAGCGGCAAGATCACCGTGCGGCAGGATCTGTCCACCGATGTTCGCGGTCGTCACGTGCTTATTGTGGAAGACATCATCGATTCGGGCGTCACGTTGGCGTGGCTCGTCGATGAGCTCAAAAGCCGTGGTGCCGCTTCCGTGGAGATTTTTGCGCTGTTGGAAAAGCCGGCGCGCCGTAAGGTGGATGTTCCTGTGAAATATAAGGGACGTGAGATTCCCGATGAATTCGTGGTCGGTTTCGGCTTGGATTATGACGAGCGATACCGCAATCTTGATTCGATCGCGGTGCTGAAGCCGGAAGTGTATGAAGGAGGTCAGGCATGAGTTTTCCTGGTCCGGGCCAGTCGCCGAATAACAACGGCGGCGGCAATAACCCGTTCACCAATCCGTTTGGACGCAATAATAACGCTGGCAATGGCAACGATTCCAACGGCAAGGGTGACAAGTCCAACGGCAACGGATCCAATGGCGGTCCGCGTCCGTTCTGGCAGTCCCCATGGCTGTGGGTTGTGGTTGTGGCATTGCTTGCCGTGACCATGTTCCAGATTTTCGCCGGAACCGGTTCCCAGACCATCGACACCAAGGACGGTCTGCAGATTCTCAACGGCAACAATGTTGAATACGCACAGATCGTAGACAACACCCAGCAGGTCAAGCTCAAGCTTAAGAGCGACTACTCCGCTACAGACCCTGATACCGGGCGTATGAAGAACTACGGCAAAAACGTGCAGTTCTACTACACGTACGCGCAGTCCGCAACCGTGGTCAAGGCCGTGCAGAAGGCTGATCCGGTCAAGGGCTGGACGGCGACCATGCAGCAGAGCAGCATTTGGACGTATCTGCTGACCTCGCTGCTGCCGTTCCTCATTATCTTTGGTCTGTTCTGGTTCATGATGAGCCGTATGGGCGGTGCTGGCGGCATGTTCGGTATGGGCGGCAAGAAGAACGGCGGCAAGCTGCTCGAAGGCCAGACCCCGACCACCAAGTTCGCCGACGTGGCCGGCGAAGAGGCTGCCGTGCAGGAAGTCGAGGAAATCAAGGACTTCCTGAAGGATCCGTCTCGTTACAAGGCTTTGGGTGCCCGCATTCCGCGTGGCGTATTGCTCTACGGCCCTCCAGGTACCGGTAAGACGTTGCTGGCACGAGCCATCGCAGGCGAAGCCGGTGTGCCTTTCTACTCCATGGCAGGCTCCGACTTCGTGGAAATGTTCGTGGGTCTTGGCGCCTCCCGTGTGCGTGATCTGTTCGATGAGGCCAAGAAGAACGCTCCGGCCATCATCTTCATCGATGAGATCGATGCCGTCGGTCGTAAGCGTGGCGGTTCCGGTATGAGCGGCGGCCACGACGAACGTGAGCAGACGCTGAACCAGCTGCTCGTTGAGATGGACGGCTTCAATAACGACACCAATCTGATCATCATCGCCGCGACCAACCGCCCCGACGTGCTTGATCCGGCACTGCTTCGCCCGGGCCGTTTCGACCGTCAGGTAGCCGTCGAAGCGCCTGATTTGGAAGGCCGCGAGGCTATTTTGAAGGTGCATGCCAAGGGCAAGCCGTTCGTGCCTGATGTCGATCTGCGTATGATCGCCGTGCGTACGCCGGGCTTTACCGGCGCTGATCTGGCCAATGTGTTGAACGAAGCCGCATTGTTGTGCGCCCGCGCCGGTGCGCAGCTGATCGACAACCGCGCCATCGACGAGGCCATCGACCGCGTGCAGGCGGGCCCGAAGCGCCGTTCCAAGGGCATGGCGCTCGACGAACTGCGCAACACCGCATACCACGAGGGTGGTCACGCGCTGGTGGCGGCTGCCATGAACGATACCGATCCGGTCACCAAGGTCACCATTCTGCCGCGTGGCCGCGCACTTGGCTACACCGCGGTGATGCCGACTGAAGATCGCTATTCCATGTCTCGCAACCAGCTGCTCGACCAGATGGCGTACGCCATGGGTGGTCGCACCGCGGAGGAAGTCGTGTTCCACGATCCGACCACCGGCGCTTCCAACGACATCGAAAAGGCGACGAACATCGCACGTCAGATGGTGCTCGACTACGGCTTCTCCGACAAGCTGGGTGCCATCAAGTGGTCCGATGACGAACAGAGCGACCTTGGATCGCTGAACCACAAGTATTCCGCACGCACCGCCGAAATCATCGACGAGGAAGTGCTCAAACTGGTGGAAACCGCGCATACCGAAGCGTGGAACGTCATCAACGAGAATCGTGAGATTCTTGACGAGCTCGTACGTCAGCTGCTCGTCAAGGAAACACTCAACGAAAAGGAACTTGCGGAAATCTTCGCTAATGTCAAGAAGGCGCCGAAGCGTGAAGTGTGGCTGAGCGACAGCAAGCGCCCGGATTCCGACATTCCGCCGGTTCCGATTCCCGAATCCCTGAAGAAAAGCGCAGGATTGACCAACTGATGAGCGATACCGAAGCATTCGATACCCTCTTCGACGACAAGGCCCGTGCCGCCCATGCGGCCGGGCCTGTCGGCTATGACGAGGAAGGCGTGCGCCAGGCAGTACGCCTGTTTCTGAAATCCATTGGCGAAGACCCGGACCGTGAAGGCCTGCTCGACACCCCCGACCGTATTGGGCGTGCCTGCAAGGAGCTGTTCGCAGGCCTTGGACACGGCCCCGAGGAAGTGCTCAAAACCAAGTTCAAAGTCGATACCGACGAAATGGTGCTGGTACGCGATATTGAACTCTTCTCGGTATGCGAACACCACCTGCTGCCGTTCCATGGCGTGGCCCACGTCGGCTATATTCCGTCGAACGGCCAAGTGGCGGGCTTAAGCAAGCTTGCACGACTGGTGGAACTGTATGCCCGACGTCCGCAAGTGCAGGAGCGCCTCACCCAACAGGTGGCCGACGCGTTGATGGAAGGTATCGAAGCACGTGGCGTGATCGTGGTCACCGAATGCGATCACATGTGCATGGCCATGCGTGGCGTAAAGAAGGCGCAATCGCGTACGGTCACATCGGCGGTGCGCGGTTGCATGCGAGACGCGACGACGCGAGCCGAAGCCATGAGCCTGATCCTGTCGCAGCATGCGTGATCGGCGCGACTGCAGCAAGTCGAATCGTAAATACCAATAACCGGATATAGGAGGGGGAAACCGGATGACCATTGATATGAAAGCGATTCACGATAGCGACCGTACGCTGGTGATGGGCGTGCTCAACATTACGGAGGATTCGTTCTCCGATGGAGGGCTGTGGCTCGATCCTGCGAATGCGAAAGCGCACGGCGAAGCGATGATGAAAGATGGGGCTGACATCATCGATATCGGCGCCGAATCCACTCGCCCCGGAGCCAAACGTGTCAGTGAGGAAGACGAGCAGACCCGCGTGCTAGGTGCCGTGGACGCTCTGATTCCGGAAGGTGCGGTGCTGTCCATCGACACCACGCGCGCCTCAGTGGCTCGCATGGCGTTGGAGCACGGCGCGCAGATCATCAACGACGTGTCCGGCGGGCAGTTGGACCGCGAAGTGCCCCATGCGGTGGCCGAACATACGGAAAGCCTCTACATTGTGCAACATTGGCGTGGCTGGCTTGCCGGCTCTGCAGGCGACGTGCCTGACGCTAATACGTCCGTGTACGCCAATGGCGTGGTGAACGACGTGTATGACGAACTCATGAAGCAGGTCGACGGCGTGCTTCAGGCAGGCGTCTCGCCGTCACAGATCATCATCGATCCAGGACTTGGATTCTCCAAACCGAGCATCGAACATAACTTCCCGCTGATGGTGGCATTGGAGCGGTTCAACGCCACCGGGTATCCGGTGCTGATCGGAGCCTCGCGCAAACGATTCGTCGGCGCGGCGCTTGCCGATGCCGGTATTGACGAGCCAAGCATGGGCAGCAAAGACAATGCGACCGCCGCCATCAGCGCCCTGTGCGCGGAACATGGCGTGTGGGCCGTGCGCGTGCATGACGTGGAGAAAAGCCGCGATGCGGTGGCCATCGGCAATGCGTGGCGTGCTTTCGCTAACGCCTGATACGCGGTGCTCGCATACGTCGTGCGTTCCTGACAGCGTAGGAGCGGCAACGCATTTCCACCATTAAACCTTGAGATATGCAAAGAAAGGCTGGCATGGATAAGATTCGATTGACTGGCGTTCGCGCGGTCGGCAAACACGGTGTGCTTGATTTCGAACATGAGCGTGCGCAGACGTTCGTCGTCGACGCCACGCTGTTTCTGGATCTTGCGCCAGCCGGGCATTCCGATGACCTGCGGGACACCGTCGATTACGGTGCCATCGCCAAAGGAATAGTCGCCATTATCGAAGGCGATCATGTCGATCTCATCGAAAAACTGGCCGATCGCATTGCCAGCATGATCCTTGAATATC
>ENA-OQID01001234-OQID01001234.1-human-gut-metagenome-genome-assembly--contig:-NODE-1234-length-10551-cov-3.277258_pt1 | contig 10551 bp, 10 predicted proteins | sample MGYA00242567_ERZ504727 | MGnify/ENA primary metagenome ERZ504727 (study PRJEB26092, sample SAMD00036215) | human gut metagenome | host: Homo sapiens | study: EMG produced TPA metagenomics assembly of...
AACCTCTATGCGCATATACTCCGGAAGTAATAACCGGATAGGATAAAATTACCGCGTCCGGTCTGCACGAGAAATGTTTATACACTCTGTGCTCATCCTGAATATCTTCATAGTGTACACACACGCTTGCGCAAAGATGACCACCTGCCGAAAATCCACACAAAATAACTTTTTCCGGATCTATCTGATATCGTTCCGCTCCCTGCCTGATCTTGCGGATGGCACGCGCCAAATCTTTCATCGGCTGCTCCTTTAACGGTTCTGTCATCGTCAAATCAGTCGTATACGTCAGCACAAACGTGTTATATCCCTTATCATAAAACGTTCTTGCCACAATCTCACCTTCCCGCTGCGAGACAAATCGATACCCACCGCCCGGAACGATGATCATGCAAGGTCTGATTTTTTCATCTTCATGAATATAACTCACCAGATTCGGTACAAATCCACATGCAAGCGGATACGAATATTCTCCGTTTTCCCATAGTCTGATCACTTCTCCAAACATCTTTTCCCCTCTCTTTTTACAATGCTTTTACAGCCTCTAAAACAGCATCTCGCTCCGCTGTATTCTCAGGTCCATACGCAATACCGATCAGCACCGCATATCCATCTACCATACGGACATACGACTCACTGCATCGCTTTGTGTCATCCGATGTAAAATCAAGTTTCAGACATTCGTATGTCTCACCTGCAATTTTTTTTGAAAATATCTCTCCGTCATTTGTAAATTTTACTTTCGTCTCATATTGCTGCATAACCGTCTTTTTACTGGACTCCACATATTGTTCTGCCGACATATCGTCACCTTCCATGTTCCATGTAATCACACTGACAGATGTTCCTTTTTCCGATATCGCTGCCATCTCCATGCGTCTTCCACTTGTACTTTTCATTACATTAGCAAAAGAAACACTTGATTTCAATTGCTCATCAATCTGATCCTGAGAAGACATCTCAAATCCTTCCGGCGCGTCAAAAGAAATACCCAGCATCTCACTTTCGTAATGAGTACCCGTAATCTTTCCTGGTTTGTAAGAATCTTTTTCCATAATCATCTCCACGATTACCAATCCCATAATCGCAAAAACAACCAACAACAATAAAGGCAACGCCGTACGGACATACCCCGGCTTTGTTTTTACACTTTGAAAGTTTCTTTTTTCTACTTTTTTCATGCGCGTTCTCTCTTTCTTTTCTATATTCTCTTTTCTTATAGTAAATATAGTAACTTTTTTTCCGAATTTAAGCAATAGTATTCTACTAAAATAAGCACTAAAGATTTCCTGCGCAACAAAAAATAAGCTTTCAGATAAAATAACATAATCTCTGCCATCTCATCTCAAAGCTTATCGCCAAACAATATTCCAATAAAAAATCGGAGTGACGTGATTCGAACACGCGACCTCTACGTCCCGAACGTAGCGCTCTACCAAGCTGAGCCACACTCCGTTTTTTGTAACTACGGAAAAGGGATTCGAACCCCTACTAACAGAGTCAGAGTCTGCTGTGCTACCATTACACCATTCCGCAATGTTCTGTGTTCTCTTGCGAACAAATATTATTATACATATATTTCAAAAAATTGCAAGCACTTTTTTAAATTTTTTTTATTTTGTAAATGTCAACACTCAACGCTCACCAAACTTATCAAAAAATGCATTTCTACATTTTGCACAAATGCATCCGCTTGTTTTTGTTTGTTTTGACACTTTGTTGTCGCTTTGCTCAAAAAAATCTCACTAAATATATTTATACTATTTTTTATTTTCGTACTCTTACCCGAGCTATATCATAAAACATAGCTCGGGTAAAAATACACTCTTCATTTCTTCCGCTATAACGCAAGCCTGTTTAACTCATCTTGAAACAGCATATCAGAAGACCTTCCGCCAAAAAGTGCCCTCGGGTACTCATTTATCCATTTTTCAATTTCTTTTACATCCCTTTTACTGATTGTATCCAAGTCCGTTCCTTTGGGGACGTGTCTGCGGATTAGTCGATTTTGATTTTCATTACTTCCTCGCTCGTAACTGCTGTAGGGATGGCAATAGAACACCTCTGTTCTCGTTTTCTTCCCCCTCCGTGCTCTTTTTAATCCTTCCGCATCTGAAAATTCACTTCCATTATCAACCGTAATACTTTTAAATACTTGTTTAAATGCTGCTCCCCACTTCCGTTCAATCTTATCTAAAATACGCACCACTTCTTTCGCTGTATGCTCCTTTAGGATTTCTATAATCTCTTTTCTTGTTTTTCGCTCTGTAAGAACCAAAAACGATTTTTTAGAAATTCCCTGTTTCCCGACAACCGTATCCATTTCCCAGTGACCAAACTCTTCTCTTGTCTCAATCTCCTTTGGTCTCTCTTCTATACTCATTCCCGCACTTGCTCTCTTGCGTCTTCTATGGCTTTTCCTTTTTTGTTTGACTTGTCCGCCTAATGGCAGCTCTTTTTCTGTTAAGTTTAAGAAAATGCCTTTTTTAATATAATTATAAATCGTTGCTCTGCAAATGCTTATACTAAACTTTTTCCCATCCTGTTTCATTTTTTGGATTACTGCGTAGGGAGAGTATTTCTTCTTTATGATATTTTCTTCCAAATACTCAGCAAGTTCATAATCTTTCCCAAGCTTTATATCTCTTCCTTTTTGTCTTAATTGTTTCTGATTCTTTTCTTCTGCAAGATCCGGACTGTATCTGATCTCTTCTGTCCAATCGGAATTCCTATGCACATATGCCCCTCTCTTTAATTCTCTCGCTATAGATGTACGGTGCTTGCCAAGTAACTCTGCCATCCTTGTTGTATTATGTCCAGCTTTTACAAGAACTTCTATTTTCAGCCTATCTTCCCAGTGTATTCTTTTGTATCCCATTTTCACTCCCTTTGTCTTATCAAATCTCCTATTCCAATACCACCGGAGCCATCACTACACAATATGTCAATAATGCCTGAAAAAGCACTATATTTATTCCACACTTTTTTTGATGAACTCTAGCTTGTTCCTCCGCCACTTCTAACAGTAGCTGTTCCCTCTTTTCATCCAAATATATCTGTTCCATTTCATCTTTTTGAATATAATTCGGGTCTGTCATTTTTCTGATCAGTAGCTGTGGTTTTACAGTACGATCGTACTCTAAGTAATAGTCTATCATCCGTCTATGAAATGTAGTACGTGGAATATCCATTTTTTGAATCAATGCGTTTTCCAGTTCCAAAGTTGCTTTGGTAACTCTAAATGATGTTTTTTTCATTACTTTCCCTCATTTTTTTAATTTTTTTTACAAAACAGCGTTAGTTTTTATCAAGTAAAGTGTATTTATTAGTAGAGGAGAAATTATTTATGAGGTCGGAGCGCTGGCACTTAAGACCACGCTCTGCTGTCCTCTACCTCATCTTAAATTTTCTACCATAACACTCTTTCAAGCTGATTTAAGGCATTCAGATATTTTTTATATTCTTTGCTGCCGAGTTCAACTTCCTGTGAGCATCGTTCCAAAATCTTTTTTAAATCAGACTCTACCTGTTGTTTTGAAATAACTTTCTTTTTTTCAATCTCCTCTATTCTCTTTTCGACTTCCTTAACTTCAATCTTTTCTCCTGTTGTTTCTTCCAGTAATTTATTTTGCTCTTCCTCTGGCATCTCCAACATTTTTTCTGCCGCAGCAAATGACACCTCATTGTTCAGCAATTTATCCATCAGTTCATCACTTGCATTTTTTTCCACTTTATTAATCTGCTGTACTTTACCTTCTGAAATTCCAACATGTGCAGATACTAAAGTTTTCATTTTCTGACCCACAAGACGTTCTGGTTCATATTCTCCATTTTCCCCATATCTCGCTGTTCCAGCCAAAAGAGCCAATTGTTCCGGAATATACTCCTCGCCATTATCCTTAAGTTCTTGAAAAATACGTGTCCAGTTTTTTACTTCCATTAATTGATCTGCTTCTTTTTTATGACGATATTGGTTTGTAACCATTATGGAAAATAATTCTTTTGTATCATTGGACAACGGTAATTCAATATCTTTTGGGTCTCGGAAAATACACGGTACAGTATTCTTATACTTCGCTGGGTATCTCCCCTGTTCCTTTAATAACTTCGCCGCTCTCCATCTTCTTTCACCAGTCGTTAGTATATACATCCCCTGCTCATTTCTCTCAGGCAATAAAATCAATGGCTGTAAAATCCCATCTGACATTACAATAAGTTCCGCCAGCTCATCCAATTCATCTATTGAAAAGTCATTCTTTTCATTCGGAGCAATTAAGTCCATATCTATATTTACAACTTCATAACTAGATACATCTGCTGTTTTTGAAACTGGACTTAATAGTCCAGCTCCGACTTGCAATTCCTCTTCTCCTTTTCGCTTAAATTTACTCATATTACTTTCACCTCATCCGTGTTTTTATATTCTATGATTTCTTTTCAGATTCTATAATAATGTATTATAACATACACTTTCTACTCTCTGCAAATAATAATAATTATTTTCTGAATTTTCTAATTATTCAATATATATTCTGCTAACTTTTTGTATTGTTGCGTAGCTTTTCCGTATGCATCTAATACAAGTAACGGTTTCTGTTTCAAGCCTGTCTGTTCCATTTTTGTGCATATTGGAATTGAACAATCTTTTAAAAATATATCTCCAAGGGCTTCCTCACAATCTTTTTCTGCATCTTTGCAGATATTTTTTCTCATGTCATACTGTGTGAGAAAGACGCCTTTCAACTCAAGCCTTTGATTATACTCCTGTACTGTTTTCATCAAGCGGATAATATTCGCAACACCCACTCTTGAATCCTTATCACATCGAGATGGAATATAAATTCCATCACAGGCTGCCAATGCATTTACATTCAACAGTGATACACTCGGTCCACAATCAATCATGCACAAATCAAATTCGTCTTTTACTTTATCCAATTGTTTTTTTAAACGGAATTGCTGTGGCATTGTAACATTTCCGAGCAATTGATTTTCTACGCTTGATAAAGTGATATAGGATGGTACTATAAACAAATTCTCATATTCTGTCTCGTAAATACAATCCCTAATATCCTTTTCTGAATCAAGAAGAATATCTTCCACCGTGTTCTCTACTGGATACACTCTCCCATTGAGAAGTTCTGTCAACGAATATTCCTGTTCATCCCCACTAAAACCAAAAAGCTGACTTGTATTCGCCTGTGGGTCGATATCTACAACTAATACTTTTCTTTTATATTCAGTTGCAATCATATGTGCCAATGTTGTTATACTTCCTGTTTTACCTACTCCACCTTTGTTATTTAAAAATCCTACTACTTTCATTCTAATTTCCTCCTTTGAATGTCTCTCTTTTCTATATTTATATTATATTATAACTTTCATTCTTTTTCAATAAATTGTAATATACAATGCACATTCATTTTTCTTTTTTGAGGAAATTCTTTAGGGGACAAATTTGTCCCCTAATAAAATCATAGACTGATTTCATCCAACACATATTCCTGCTCCAAATTGTACTCACGTATGTTTTTCATGCTCTGTATCATTTCTGTCCGGAAAGATTTATTTAGTTGCATCAATGCTTTATCTAGTTCCCCCAATGGGCTTCCCATCCGTCGCTTTGTCCTCTCAGTAGAAAGATCCAGCATCATATTTTCCGCTAATTGATTTCCCTGTGCTGCCGCCTGCGAAAAATAATTGTACGATGAAAATATATTCCTTTCCACATTTTCCCCCTTCAAATACTCAAAACCAAGTTTCAGCTGCGCATATTCATTTCCTGATTCTGCTAGCTCTGTCATATACTGCAGCCCAAGTTCGGGACTATATTCTGAACTTATTTTATCTAAATAAATTTTACCAACAAAATACTTTGCCCTATCATTCCCTTGCTCTTTCGCTCTTTCTAAATATTGGACTCCTTTTGCTTCATTGTAGTATGGAGATTCTTTTCTCACATACTCTTTTCCAAGATAATAGCAAGCATATTCATTTCCCGCTTCCACTAATTCCGTCAGATATCTTACGCCTTGTTCCACATCATATATTCCACTATCTAAATCAAGATACACTTTCCCCAAAAGAATTTTTGCGTATGTATTTCCTTTTTCTTCTGCAGCTTTTAAATATCCTACTCCTTTATTGATATCTTTTAATTTTTCATCCGATATGAAAAGTTTTCCCAATGCATACTGGGCGATTTCATTATCTCCTTTCTCTGCCAGTTCTGTCAGATACCCAAGTGCAATTGGCAACTTTTCTCTTATGTCGTATTTAATATAAATCTGACTCAGCAACAACTGTGCCGGAACATTTTTTCCTTCTGCTGATTTTTCTAAATATGAAATTGCTTTTTCTGTGTTTTGTTCACATCCCTTTCCAGTATACAACATCTTTCCAATCTGATATTGTGATAGCGGATCTCCTTCCAATTTTCTATCCATAGATAGGAATCCATCAAAAGCATTTTTATAACTATTTTCCGCTGCTCCTAAGTTTATTTCTGTTCCCTGTCCACATTCATACATTACTGCTTTCTTCTGTTCTGCAAATGCTGAATTTGAAATCCCCTGAAATATCTGAAATGCTTTTTCGTAATCTTGTTCCACATCATCTCCACGATAGTAAATATTTCCTAATGCATATCTTGCATAATCTGTGTCTGAATTTTCAAACCACTGGATTGCCTCTTGAACATCTTTTTCTGTTCCCCATCCTCTGTTATACTGTTTCCCGATTCGGTACTGTACGTAGCTCTTCAGATCAAATGAATTGGTTTCACTTCCCTTAATATAAGGCTCTGCCTGTTCAAACATCTGTAAAGATTTTTGAAAACATTCTTGGGATTTCTCTAAATCAATTTCTGTTCCTCTGCCATACATTGTTATCTCTCCAATGAAGTACATCACAAATGGATTATCCTGATATTTTTTTTCAAGCATATCTGCCAAATTTTTTTCTTTTGCAAAATCAATCTGTTCTTGAAGATCTTTCCACTCCTTAAAATAGTCCATATATGACCCTGAAGATTTATTTTGCTGAGAACTTTTTTCAAATAAGTTCCCAGCCTTTTCAAATATTTGTTCTGTCTGTTGAACTTCTAAGGTTTCTATATTCGATTCTTCTTGTTGTAGCAAATCCGGCTCCTTTAAAATCATATCTTCTTTCAAGTTTTCTGTAATCTTTACTTTTTCTTCTCTGTATCCGCTACCCAAATATGTTTTTTCAAGTTCAAATGAAGTTTCTTTTTTTGAAATGCCAACCTCATATGCCCTAATTTCACGCAACACGAAATTTCCCATGCGCCTATATAGATCTTCTTTTTTCGTCTGTTCAAAATCCTCCCAATTCCCTCCGCCATATGCCTCCGCATATAATTTACTTTGCCTTTGCAAAATTTCTGTAAACTTTTTATATTCCTCTTTACAATACTTTTGTATATAAGCCTCACTAATGCCATCTATTTGTTCCCGAAGTGGTTTTATTGCATAGCTATTATAATTTTGTTTATGCTTAGGAACTCCCTGTAAATTTTCAAATAGTTTCAAAAACTGTTCCCGGATAACCGGATCCTCTCGAAAATTTCTACTTTCTGCTGAAGCAATAATATCTTTCCGGATAATGTTATTGATTTGTAGATTAATATCTTTCGTTCTCATAATTTCATTTACAACGGCACTTTTACAATTATTGATATTCTGAAGCTTAAATTTTCCTCGTACCTCTTTTTTCCCATTGTACATCATTTTTCCCCGCATCGGGTACGGCTCTACTGTCGCAATATGCACATGCAAATTGTCTGTATTGTAATGGATACCGGCACTCCATACAGCATGTTCTAAACCTTCACTTTTTAATAATCGGTTCACTGCAAGACGGGTTACTTCTTTTAATTTTTGTTCATCCAAAATTTGCTTTTGAGAATCATATATCCCATTTTGTTCCAGCCACCGATTGTCAAAAGAAATAACGGTCTGCCACATAACACTCTCGTTATCCTGAGCTGTTTGAAAAACATCTTTTAATTCTCTTTTTTCAGAATGAGTTAAGTTATCTTTTTCGTTAGTAAACAGTCCTGTTGATTTTTCTGGATTTCCCATATAATCATTAAACAGATTAAAGGTTTGTATCGCATGATTTCTTTGTGCTTCCTCCCGATCCAAATAATCTATATACCCCGAAAAAATCTCACTTTTAGGTCTACAAAAATCTTGCATCAAAGTAACTCCTGCCTTTATATCTCCCAACCTTATACCTCCTTTTCCGGAAACATTTTTGTCTTTCTCTGTTTAGGGGACATTTTTGTCCCCCTCTTTTTCTTCCCTGCTTAGGAGACAATTTTGTCCCCCTCCAGTTCTTCTCTTCTTAGGGGACAATTTTGTCCCCCTCTGGTTCTTCTCTATCTAGGGGACAACTTTGTCCCCCTTCAGTTCTTCTCTTCTTAGGGGACATTTTTGTCCCCTCCAGTTCTTCTCTTCTTAGGGGACATTTTTGTCCCCCTCTGTTCTTCTCTGCTTAGGGGACATTTTTGTCCCCCTCCAGTTCTTCTCTTCTTAGGGGACATTTTTGTCCCCTCCAGTTCTTCTCTTCTTAGGGGACATTTTTGTCCCCTCTGGTTTTTCTCTGCTTAGGGGACAATTTTGTCCCCCTCCGGCTCTTCTCTATCTAGGGGACAACTTTGTCCCCCCTCAGTTCTTCTCTTCTTAGGGGACAATTTTGTCCCCCTCTGTTCTTCTCTGCTTAGGGGACATTTTTGTCCCCTCTGGTTTTTCTCTGCTTAGGGGACAATTTTGTCCCCCTTCAGTTCTTCTCTTCTTAGGGGACAATTTTGTCCCCCTCTGTCTCTCCCCTGCTTAGGGGACAATTTTGTCCCCCTCCAGTTCTTCTCTTCTTAGGGGACAATTTTGTCCCCCTCTGTTCTTCTCTGCTTAGGGGACATTTTTGTCCCCCCTCAGTTCTTCTCTTCTTAGGGGACATTTTTGTCCCCCTCTGTTTCTTCCCTGCTTAGGGGACAATTTTGTCCCCCTCCAGTTCTTCTCTATCTAGGGGACAATTTTGTCCCCCTCTGTTTCTTCCCTGCTTAGGGGACAATTTTGTCCCCCTCCGGCTCTTCTCTATCTAGGGGACATTTTTGTCCCCCTCTGGCTCTTCTCTATCTAGGGGACAATTTTATCCCCCTCCGGCTCTTCTCTATCTAGGGAACAACTTTGTCCCCCCTCCGGTTTCTTTCTGCTTAGGGGACAATTTTGTCCCCCCTTTGGCTCTTCTCTATCTAAGGGACAATTTTGTCCCCCTCTGTTTCTTCCCTGCTTAGGGGACAATTTTGTCCCCCTCTGTTCTTCTCTGCTTAGGGGACATTTTTGTCCCCCTCTGTTCTTCTCTGCTTAGGGGACATTTTTGTCCCCTTCTCTTAAACCCCTTTCTTTTTATTTTTGTAATCTTTTTTCTGCTTCAAATTAGCTAACTTTTTCTTTCTATGATCTTTTAATTTAATAAGAACTTCTGATTCCTCCTCGCTTACTGGATAACACACATCAAATCTACTATCTATTAAAATTGTATTTAAAATATCCAATGTCAGTTCTTGCATTTCTTCCATTTTCCGAAACACTTCCATTGATATTCCATTAACAGTTTTTTCATTTTTACTATATTGCCGTAAAATATACCGCAATGCTGCCGCCTCACTTTTTAGTCCTTGTTCTTCTTGCACTTTCTGAATTATTTTCTCATCTTCCTCTTCCAATCTAAAAGGTTTAACTTTCATTAGCTCTTCTCCATTCTTCTTCTAAATATTTCTCCATCAAAATCTCCTGTTTCAACATCTCTAATGTCTCAGAGTTATGCTGTATAACTTCCATGTTCGTTTTGATTAAATTCACATAGCGTTCCTCGACCTCTTTTATTTCTCCAGCTATCACATGATTCTTTAAAATACCGATTAAATATTTATTACGACTCATCCCATGTTCTTTTGCCATCCTATCAATCGCAAGCACAACTTCACTTTCTAATTTATATATTTTTATATCCTGCTTCATATTAACTTCCACCTCTTAATCATTATTTTAATATTTATATATTAATATATAAAACTCAACTTATCAAGACCGATATCGCTTGTATTCTCCAAAAAAGAAAAATCACCCCACGAAAACCCTAGGCTTTGCCTAGCCCCAAAGCCATTTTGGGGTGGGTTTTCCCTTATGCTCTTTACCTAGCTGTCGCCAAAGCTTCTACGTGGCAGCCACTGATCATTGAATTACAAAAAAACAGCACGAAGAACTTTTGTTCTTAATGCTGTTTTTTTTATCCCTTTTAGCACAATTCCTCTAGTATCCTACTACAAGCCAATGCAAAATCATCGTAAAGGCTGTGATGAATGGTAACGTGTATAATAAAATTTCCTGTAAGATATCTTTTATTTTGTTCATTGCTCTACCTCCTGATCATGCAATCTTTTTCAGTGCTTCCGACGGCTCAAACCGGAAGATAAAGCCATGTTTGAATTTTGAGTAATAACCGCCTAAATCTTTTACGGCTTTGTTG
>ENA-OQID01001235-OQID01001235.1-human-gut-metagenome-genome-assembly--contig:-NODE-1235-length-10548-cov-9.800497_pt1 | contig 10548 bp, 9 predicted proteins | sample MGYA00242567_ERZ504727 | MGnify/ENA primary metagenome ERZ504727 (study PRJEB26092, sample SAMD00036215) | human gut metagenome | host: Homo sapiens | study: EMG produced TPA metagenomics assembly of...
GTGTACTCGGTAAAAGCAGCGGTCAGGGCATCCGCGTCCCGACCCTTGAAAAAGATCAGGTACTTGGGTGGGGAGCTGCTGCGGTCCTTCTTCACCGCATAGTCCACGCCGTATTTCCGGGCGATCTTCTCAAACTCCTTGATGGAGGGGTCGGTGATCTCGATGTTGGAAACCCCTTGGTTTTGACCAATCAGCTGTTTCACCGTCTGCTTGCCCTGGGGCTTCACAGGCGCGTCACGGCTTCTCTGCTTTTGCAGCTTCTTTTCCTTGCGGTGGGCAAGGTACTTGCTGATGGCGGCTTTGAGCAGCCTGCCGGTGAACTTTGTTCCGCTGACAACCAGCGTTAAAGTCCTGTTTTCCACTTCTTCCTGCATTTTCATCGCCTCCTTTCCACAAAATGTGCAGGGGTGGTGCATTTATTTCTAAGGCGGGACCACCAGCCGCCGGAGAAGGTATTTCTTCATCGAACCGCCCTCAACGAATTTGCTCAGAACGGTCATAGAGCAAATCTCCATTTCTGACCTTTGCATGACTGAGAATCTTGATCTGTCCCTTTGCCTGACTGTCCAGAGCTTTTTCATAGCCCTTATCTGACAAAAACAGGCGGGTTCGTTCACCTTTCCAGCCCACCGGGGAGTCATGCGTCAGCACATCAAAAATAATCATGTGCCGGGTGTTCTCAGCAAATCGCTGGAGATCCATGTAGTCATGGCCGTGATAGTTCTGCGCTCCAGCTTTCTGGCGCATTTCTTCCATCAGCTGACCGATTGTTTTGCCTTCTGGCATAAAACTCACTTCCTTTCCCACTCTCATACAACCATCAAAATCATGTCTCTCAGCTGAGCAAAGTAGAGTTTGCCTTGCGGGGTTATCAGCGTATAGGAGCCGATATGCCCGTGATTGCAGTAGTCTTTGACACAAAACAGTCCTTCATTGGCTGGCTTTGCATAGGGCAGTACATTACCGGATGCGGTGCGGTACACAAAACGCTTTTCCAGAAGGAAACGGACAAACCGACGCTCCGGGACAAGCAACTCTTTGGCGGTGGTGCGGAGGTTGGTACTGTGATTGAGGTCGATGAACAAATCATAAAAGGCTGCCTTACTCTCCAGCAGGGCATTTTCCTCTCGTAGCGACGCATTTTCTTCCCGCTCAGCAAGCAGCTCGGAGCAGAGCTTTATCAGAGCTTCCGGAGAAGTGGCTATCTCCCACAACTTCTCTTTTGTGAGATAGGCTCCGTGCTTGCGAATGGCAGGTAGAACTTCATCAAACACCCATTGTTCAAACCGTTCCGCTGACGGCAGTTTACTATGGGCGATCAGACGATATAGATCACCTTCGGGGATAAAGAGCATTTCGACCATTTGTACCGCGGGGCTTCCATCTGCCTTTTTCCCAGTCTGGACCCCTATGGAACATTTCGTTCCACCCCTGGTATGGTCGCGGACGGCTTTGCGTGGATTGGTATATCCCAGCGCTGTTGCCACATCTGTACCGCAAAATAATACTTTGCCATTCTGTTCCAAAGTGCGAATGCTTCCGAACTCTGGACTATTGAAAATTTCAATCTGATTCATGCTGTGCCTCCTTTGGTGTAATACAAAAGCGGCTGATTACCAGCCGCCTGCGTGCATATCGTGATTTACCAGTGAAGTGTAGTGGTTATTCATGGTGGTAGGAGCGTTGAACAGCACTGCAAGCAGGTACTGCTTGATGTTGTGTACCTGGGTGGTGTTCTTTTGCAGACAGTCCATGACAAACTCGATGTGAGAGCTGTCCAGCTTCAAAAAGCGGGAGCGTACAATTTCATGAGGAAAGTCCGCACCAGAGATCCGGGTGGTCTTTCGTTTGGCACAGACCGTTTCTACCAACAGCTCTACGATCTCATTCAGGTCATCCAGGTAGAGAGGATAACGCTGCTTCAGACAATCATACTCGATATTCTCCAAAATCAATTCCCGATAATTTTCTATCTCTGTGACAGACATCGCATCCCTTCCTTTCCGTTCCGGCGGTATTACCGCCGCTGTTTCCCGGAAGGGAATGGAATCGGTATTTGATCCATGAGTATTTTGTTTTTGGGTATTTGATTTCTTAGTATTTAATTGTGTTGGATTTTCCGGTAACGGATTTACCGCTGACGGGTTTACCGTTATCGGGTTTTCCGACAACGGCTTATCCAACATCGGTTCTCCCTCGATGGGACGCTCAAAAATGGTATACTCATTGGCTGCGAATTTACCAGAAGCATCAGTTGTCTGTCTGCGCCGAATGTATCCGGCTGTTTCAAGCTCATTGACAGCAGAGCGGATTGCATCTTTGCTTTCTCGATTGATATAGCTGAGTCCTGACAGCGTATAATCCCAGTCATCAGGCAGAGATAACATTTGCGACAAGAGACCCTTTGCCTTCAAAGAAAGTCGTTTGTCTTTTAGATGAAAATTGCTCATAACCGTGTAATCGCCAGTGCGTTCTACACGAAAAACAGCCATTTACTTCACTCCTTTCATTTCTCAGGTATGAAAAAAGCCGCAATTCATAAAAGAATTGTGGCAGCGGTTAGGGTCTGTCTGTATCTTTTTTCTTGCGTCGGTAGGGGCGTTTTGGCATTGGTGGTTTATCAAACAGATCCCTTTCCTGAGAAAATGGTAAGGTTTGAAAAACACGGTCAATCTCGGTGGATTCCATATCACGCTGTGAGCGGCAATCTTCTTGAATAGCTTCTCGGATTTCTCTTACAGTACACATATTCATTCCTTTCCTTTCGTTGTATCGGTTATGAACGACGGTGTTTTTTAGGCTTGAAGTCGAGGATATGCCCCTCAATAACATGAGCATATCTCTTAATTTTGATTTCTCGACGCTGCTGGCTTTGCAGAGCTGACTGATACCCGTCCTCTGTGAGAAAAAGCCTCATTTCGTCACCAGGTTCTCCATAAGCAGTAGGGCGCAAGACAGTAAACTCAATCATCCAGAAAGTGCTGTCCCAAAATCGCTCCACTGCAAGAATGTTGTGGCCTTTCAGTTCCCTTGCTGCAATATCTTTCATAGGCTCTCCCTTCATCGTTCCTGATCTCGTTGGCGTTTTTTCTGCCATTGTTCCAGCAGTTTAATAATGGTTTCCTGCATTTTGGCCGGTGTATAGCTTTTGGGGAAATACTTTCGCAAGGTATCGCTGCTCAAGGTCACTTTATCCAGATCACCCTTTTTTTCCTCTGACATGATGGCAAGCATCACATCTTCTGACAATTTCCCTTCCTGGCTGAACTTTTTCATTCGCTGAGCCTGAGAGAGAGAAGGGGTAGCCTGCTCATAGTCCATTGTTTCCACCAGCATTTGCTGTTCGTCCGTTTTCAAAAAAGAGAGTTCATAGGCTGGGTTAAATGCGATTTTCTTTTCATCCACCATATCCAAAAGCTCTGGAATCAGTTCAGTCAAACGAACATATCGCATTACCTGGATACCGCTTCGTTCACCGGCTTCTTTTGCCACCTGGTCTCTGGCGCTCAACTTCTGTTCAACTTGAACAGAAGTCAGGTCTGTTCTTGCTCCTTGATGTTTAATGGCTTCCAGCTTCATTTTGTAGGCAAAGGCCCTTTCACTGGGGAGCAGATTTTCTCGCTGCAAATTGCTGTCAACCATAATAATTGTGGCAGCATCGTCATCCAAGTCGCGCACAATGACAGGCATGGTTTCTTTTCCGGCCAATTCGCTGGCTCTGCGGCGTCTGTGACCGGCTACCAGCTCATAACCGCCATCAGGCAGTGGTCTGGCAATCGCAGGAACCAACACACCATACTTTTTGATGCTGTCTGCGGTTTCTATCATTGCATCATCATCCTTGACCTTGAAGGGGTGATCCTTGAACGGATGCAGTTCAGATAGGGGAATTTCCTGAATTTTTTCCAGTTGCTCGTCTTGCCGACTTTCTTCTGTAGAAAACAGGTCATCTACTGAGGCCAGCTCTATTTTTTTCGCGCTGCTTTTCAAGTTTCAATACCTCCTCGTATTATAAAAGAGTAGTATTTATAGACCGCTCTCCAGCGGTATGCTACACTGTATGGGATGCTGTGGATTGGTGAACACCTCCTACCGCAAAGACGGTTTGACGAAGGCTCCAACCACAGCTTCTTTGTTGAAATGTTAATCAGTTAGATACCGCCAGACGGTTTATTTAGAACGAGGTTACAAGAGCAAAGAAGTCTGTGGTCCTGAACAGCATCGAAATAAATACGCCGGAGGTATCAAAATGGTTTGTGTTGGAATTGACGTTGCCAAGGATAAGCACGACTGCTGTATTCTCGACTCGGACGGAACGATTCGTGCCGACTGCATTACCATCCCCAATAACATGGATGGCTTCAAGCAGCTGCTTCAGACGATTCGAGACTGTACCAAAAAGTCAGACAAAATAAAAGTAGGACTTGAGGCTACCGGACATTACAGCTACAACATTCTTGGATTTCTTCTTGACAATGACCTGGCCGTCTATGTCATGAATCCTTTGCACACCAACCTGTACCGAAAAAGTCTCAGCCTTCGCAAAACCAAAACCGATCGTGTGGATGCAAGAACGATTGCAACTATGCTATTGTCCGATGTAGACCTCAAGTCCTACACGGATACAGCATACCATAACGAAGAGTTAAAGTCACTAACAAGATACCGATTCGATAAGGTTCGTGAAAGAGCCAAGCTGAAGCAGTCAGTGTCCAGACTGGTCACGATTCTGTTTCCAGAACTGGAGAAGCTCGTTCCCTCTCTCCATATTGCTTCGGTTTATGCGCTCCTCAGTGAATATCCCGGTGCAAAACAGATTTCAGAAATTCATCTCACCAAGCTGACAAACCTTCTTGCGACAGCATCCAAGGGTCGTTATGGCAAAGATAAGGCTATCCAGATTCGAGATGCTGCCAGAACTTCCATTGGTTCCGTTATGCCTGCTAAATTTCTGGAACTGAAGCATACCATTAAACTCATTCGGGAACTCACCTCCGAGATTGATGAAATTGAAGTTTCTATTCAGAAAATCATGGATGAACTGAATCCACCGATTCTTTCTATTCCCGGTGTCGGTATCCAGTCAGCAGCCATGATTCTTGCTGAAATCGGTGATTTTTCCAACTTTGAATCTCCTGACAAAATCCTTGCTTACGCTGGCTGCTCTCCATCTACATACCAGTCCGGAAAACTTACAAACTGTTACGCTCACATGGAGAAGCGTGGTTCTCGTTATTTGCGATATGCCCTCTACAACGCAACCAAGTACGTCTGCCACTGGAATCCCGTCTTTGCTGAATATCTTGCCAAGAAACGTGCTGAAGGAAAGCACTACAATGTTGCCTTATCCCATGCCACGAAGAAACTTGTGCGGCTAATCTATGCCTTGCAGAAATCTGGCAAAGCATATCTTGTAGCTGCCTGATTCTCTCCAGAGCCTGAGCCAAATCCAAGAACAACTTAGCTGGCGCAGCGAACCCTTGACAAACCGAAGCATTCAAATGCTATTCTGTTTCTGCGAGGGTTGGCCGGGCTTGCTTTGCTATTCTCTCCGTCGCCCTCGCTGCATTGATTATGGCATTTGAATGCTGTTTGTCAGGGGCAGCGGTCGGCAGACGGATTTTTTCATTTTGGGGCTTGACTTTTAATAGTTAGTCTCCTATTGGGTCAGTAGCCCATTTCATCGTCGGCGTTGATGGAAGAGAAGATGCTTTGGCAGTAAAGCCATTTGCCGTTCGTGTCCATCCAGCCGTAGTAAAAGCCGCGTTTTGCAACGAACACGTGTTCTGGCAGCTGGTTCAGGCTGTTGTCGTAGTAGCTGTAGCAGCTGCCAAGGCCATAGAACACAATGTTGCCGTTTTCATCCAGCACGTCACACATTGAGCCGTTGCTGCTGGGCGCATTGGCGTTGCCACAGTACAGCGGCCTGCCCTCCGGTGTGGTGATGAGATAGTTCAGGGCATAATACTTGTCCTGCAGATGGGTCAGGTCGGAGACAAGGCCCTCGGGGCCGTACACGCGGGTGGCGGTGGTCTCAAAGTTATCGTTATCCCGCAGCTCCAGCCAGACGTAGCCGTCACCCTTGTTATCCATCATCACGCTTTGCTGGCCCTTCACTGGCTCCACGGTGGTATCAGTGATCAAATCGCCGGTTTCGGTGTTGAACACCTTCAACCGCCCGTCCTCATAGTAAAGGGCGATGGTGTCGCTCATGACGCTGGAAGCGTACAGCGGTGTCACCTCACCGGTAACAAGGTCGTGCAGATCATAGCCGAAGCCGCCGCTCGTGCGCCATGTGACCACATAGCCCGGGAAATAGCTGCTGGGCTGGTCGTCGAAGGTGCCAATGAGGGTGCGGTCCACGGTGGCGAGATCCCGCAGCTCGTAGCGGCCATCGCTGGTCTCGAAGCAGGCGGTGCCGCTGCCGCATACCTGTCGGAAGCCGGTGAAGACTTCGCCGGTGGCGGGGTTATAGAGCGTTTCGTCCGTTGGTTCGCCGCTGGCGTGGCAGGTGTCCAACTCTACCCAGTCGTTCAGAACGTCCGGTGCATAGGAAAGGCTCAGGGCAGTAGTGGCATCTGCGCCGTAAGTCTGTGTACCGTCCTTCGTCTGTATAATGACCCAGCTGTGCAGGGCGGGTTCATCGTCCCATGCGTCCTCGGCAAGGTCTGCTGGGCGGGCATAGCAGGTGAACACCAGCCTGTCCCCGCACACGATGCAGCGGTATGCGCCATCCGGCACGGGCAGACGTTCGCCGGTGGAAAGGTCGATCACCTGACAGGTGCCGTAATCGTCGTAGCCGTTTTCGTAGCTGCCGTTCACGGCGTGGGCTTCCTGCAGCACCAGCAGACCGTTCTGCATGGAGGCGTTCTGCTCCCCCTCAAAGGTCATGACTTCATTGCCGTTTTTGTCAAACAGGCCGCTGCGGCGTCCGCAATAAGCGTCCGGGTCGGCCCAGGTGCGGAACCAGTAGTTGGTCTCACCGGTCACGGTGTCCTGCAGAAGGTTCACGTTCTCGCTGCGGAAGGACTGGTACAGCACCTTGCTGCCGCACAGAACGGTGCAGGCACTGCCGGAATTGTCGTAACCGTAAAGCATCCGCAGCTTTCCGTCGTCCAGCCGGGAGCTGTCGTAAAGCGGATCCCCGTGTGCATCGGTGGGCACTGAGGAAGCAGGAGCAGCAGGCTTGCCGGAAGCGGGCGGCAGCACGCTGCAGCTGCAGCCAAGGGCAAGGCACAGGGCAGCGCATACAGCAGCGCTGCCTATGCGGCAAACGTTACGCTTCATAAAGATCACTCCTTACAGTATGGAAAGGAACAAAGTTTAAAAGAAAGCCGGAAAGGTTTTCCAGTTCAATTATAATACGAAACAGCCGCGCATTCCATTGCAGGAAAACGCGGCTGTTGATTACAGTTTTATGACAGACTTTCAGGACTGTGCTTTGGCTTTTTCAGCATCGTCCATCCGGTCCAGCTGCTTGAGGAAGGCCAGCAGGAACGGCAGGGAAACAATAAAGGTGAGCGCATCCGCAATGGGCTGGCAGGTCTCCACGCCCACGAGTCCCAGTGTGCGGGGCAGGATGAGGATGAGCGGAATGAAGAACACGCCCTGACGGCAGCAGGCCAGAAAGGTGGCGCGTCCGGCTTTGCCCACGCTCTGGAAGGTCATGTTTGCCACCACAATGACCGGCTGCAGCAGAATGGCAAGGCACTGATAGTGGAAGGCGGGCAGCGCCACGGCGGTAACTTCCGGGTCGTCGCGGAACAGGCGGATGAGGGCATCGCTGTTGACCCAGCACAGGCTCACCAGCACCACCAGCATACAAAAGGCTGCACCTATGGTAAAAACTGCGGCTTTTTGCACCCGGCGGAATTTGCGCGCACCGTAGTTGAACGCGGCCACCGGCTGAAGACCCTGCCCAACGCCAATGGCTACCGAGATGATGAACATGAAAATACGGGAAATGATGCTCATGCCGGCCACAGCGGCATCGCCATAGCTGCGGGCGGCAATGTTCAACAGCATGCCGCCGATGCTCTGCAGGCCCTGACGGCCAAAGCTGGGCGCGCCGCCCACCAGGATCATGCCGAACTCCCGCGCTTCACGGGTGACGGCAGTAATACGGAACTGACTGACGGTTTTGCCCCGCAGGAACATGGACAGCAGGATACAGAAGCTGATGCTTTGGCTGAGAGCCGTAGCAATGCCTGCACCGGCGGTGCCAAGGCCCAAGCCGAACATAAAGATGGGGTCCAGCACAATGTTCAGCACGCCGCCGGTCACAAGGCCGATCATGGCAAAGTTCGCCTTGCCCTCATAGCGCAGGATGTTGTTCATCACAAGGCTGGAGATCATAAGCGGGGCTGCAATGAGGATGGGCCGTGCATAAGCGCAGGCGTGGGGCAGAATGGTCTCGGTGCTGCCCAGCAGCATCATGAAGCTGGGCAGAGTGGCAAGGCCCACAACGGCCAGCACCACGCCAACGGCCAGAGCAGTAAAAAAGCTGGTGGAAGCAAAGCGGGTGGCGGCATCGGTGTTCCGGCTGCCAAGGCTGCGGCTGATGATGGTGCCGGAGCCGTGGCCCAGTGTAAAGCCAAGCGCCTGAATAATGGCCATCAGGCTGGAAACAATGCCCACCGCACCGGAAGCGCTGGTGGAGATCTGGCCCACAAAAAAGGTATCGGCCAAGTTGTAGATGCTGGTGATGAGCATACTTAAAATGGTAGGGGCGGCAAGACCGAGGATCAGCTTTGGAATGGGTGTCTCGGTCATTTTTTTGTATTGCTGAATGTTGAGCTCGTCTGCTGACATGAAAGAACCTCCTTTTATCATAAGGAATAGGTCAAGAAAAGCCGCCCAGCAGCAGAGCGGCAGATAATTTGAATGTGCGCACGGGATGCACGTTCCATAGTATAACGCAGCTGCGGCAAAAAGTCGAGAGCCGAACCGGTACAGAATGGTGCCTGAAATGCCCATGGAGCGGGAGAAAAACGGACGGAAAGCTTGACTGTTTTTGTCTGTTTTGCTAAAGGCTGGTCGAATTGCTTGTAGAAAATCACGATATGTGGTATCATTTACCATAAGGGAAACAAAAGAGCCTGTGCATCTGTACAGGCTGCATACAAAATATAAGCGGCAGCCGCGGGCAGAGCCGGGCGGCTGCGATCCATAGGAGGAACAAACCATGAAAACTGTTGCACAGACCGTGATCGAAGCCGATCACTTTTACACCATTGCCGCGCACACCGGCAACGTCATTCAGGCCGTGGAGGGCACCAAGGAAGCCGGTACCGTCCGTCTGGGCAAGTACGAGCGCAAGCCCGAGCAGGAGTGGGCTTTCGTCCGCGAGGGCGACGGCGTTTACCGTATCCGCAACCGCGCCTCCGGCAAGCTCATCGACCTGATGATGACCGGCACCGCAAACGGCACCTGGCTCCACCTGTGGGAGGACGTGGGCGGCACTTCCCAGATGTGGAAGATGGAGCCCACCCCGGCCGGCACCGTCCGCCTGCGCTCCATGTGGGCTGCCGGCAAGTGCATCGACACCGTGGGCATGGGTACTGCGGACGGCGCTGTGCTCCAGATCTGGCAGGAGACGGCCGGCGAGGCCCAGCGGTGGACCATCCCCGAGGTGAAGGACCGCGAAAAGCACGCCCCCAAGGCGGAGGAAAAGCCCGCTGAGGTCAAGGCCGAGGCCGCTGCTCCCGCCGAGGAAAAGCCGGTTGAGGAAAAGGCTGCACCTGCTGTGAAGAAGACCACCAGAAAGCCTGCGGCAAAGAAGACCGCTGCCAAGACTGCTGCGAAGTCCGCTGGGGCGAAGGCCGAAGCCGCACCCGCCAAGGCCGAAGCCGCACCCGCCAAGGCCGAGGAAAAGCCCGCCGAGGCCGCTCCTGCCGCAAAGCCTGCCCGCAAGACCGCTGCCCGTAAGAAGGCCACGAAGGCTAGCAAGTAAGCACGGCTACATAGCATCATAGCAAAAAGAGCACCCGCTCTCCACAGTGATGTGGAAAGCGGGTGCTTTTGGGTTTAGGGTCAGGTTTGCCTTCGTACAACCTCTCAGTGCCCCATCTTGCCCTTCTTGAACTTCAGCGCCGCTGCGATGAAGCCCTTGAACAGGGGATGTGCGCGGTTGGGACGGCTCTTGAACTCGGGGTGGAACTGTGCGCCGAGGTGGAAGTCACGGCCCGGCAGCTCCACGGTCTCCACAAGGCGGCCATCGGGGCTGGTGCCGGAGATGACCAGACCGGCGTCCTGCATCTCCTGACGGTAGTCGTTGTTGAACTCGTAGCGGTGGCGGTGGCGCTCCCAGATCTCGCTCTGGCCGTAGCACTCGGCCATCTTGGTGCCGGGCAGGACGGCGCAGGGGTACTTGCCCAGGCGCATGGTGCCGCCCTTGGGGATGTTGCCCTGCTGGTCGGCCATCAGGTCGATGACGTTGTGATGACCCTCGGGGGTGAACTCGCTGGAATTGGCGTCGGCGTAGCCCAGAACGTGGCGGGCGGACTCCCTGTCCATGATCTGCCTACCGCGGCAGATGCCGCAGAAGGG
>ENA-OQID01001254-OQID01001254.1-human-gut-metagenome-genome-assembly--contig:-NODE-1254-length-10383-cov-5.857850_pt1 | contig 10383 bp, 9 predicted proteins | sample MGYA00242567_ERZ504727 | MGnify/ENA primary metagenome ERZ504727 (study PRJEB26092, sample SAMD00036215) | human gut metagenome | host: Homo sapiens | study: EMG produced TPA metagenomics assembly of...
AGACGCAGGCTGTTGGCCAGTGCGCTGCGGCTCTTGCCCAGCTTGCGGGCAGCCTGCTCCTGGGTCAGGTCACAGCGCAGCATCAGCTCCCGGATGCCGGCGGCTTCTTCCACCGGGTCCAGATCCTCACGCTGGAGGTTTTCCACCAACGCCAGCTCCATGGCCTGCTCGTCGGACACATCCTTGACCACCACCGGCACTTCGGTCAGGCCGGCCATGCGGCAGGCACGCCACCGGCGCTCGCCGGCCACGATGCTGTAGCCGCCCAGTCCCTGGGGCCGCACCGCAATGGGCTGCAGCAGACCGTGCTCCGCAATGCTGGCGGCCAGCTCCCCCAGTGCTTCTTCGTCAAAGGTCTTGCGGGGCTGGTCGGGGTCCGGCTCGATCTCACGCAGGGGCAGGGTCTCGATCTTTGCGTCGGACTCAAGGCTCGGGGCGGCGTCCTCAAACAGACTTTCCAGCCCGCGGCCAAGTCCTCCTTTTCCTTTTGCCATCGTTCTTGTTGTTCCCCCTGTGTTTTAGTCTTCCAGAGCGTTTTTGACCGGTGCCGGTTCCGGAGCGCTCTTGCTCCGCGCGCGGGTCTTTTTGGGCTCGTGCGGCCGGTTGTTCTTGACGAACTCAATGGCCAGATCCATGTACGCTTCGCTGCCCTTGCCCTTGGGCTCGTAGAAATTGATGGGCTGCCCGTAACTGGGGGCCTCGGAGATGCGGATCGAACGCGGGATCGTGGTTTTGTACACCTTGGAGCCAAAGTACTTCTGCACCTGCTCCACCACCTGCACCGTGAGGTTGTAGCGCAGGGAGAACATCGTGAACACCACGCCTTCGATGTCCAGATAGGGGTTGTACTTCTTGCGGATGGTCTTGAGGGTGCTGATGAGCTCCGACAGGCCCTCCAGTGCGTAATACTCACACTGGATGGGGATAAGCACGCTGTCGCAGGCACACAGACCGTTCAAGGTGAGCAGATCCAGGCTGGGCGGGCAGTCCACAAAGATGAAGTCATAGTCCTTCTGCACCGAGGCCAGCGCCTTGCGCAGGCGGCTTTCGCGGCCCGGCAGATCGATCATTTCCAGACCCGCACCCGCCAGCCGGGTGTTGGAACCGATGACATCGGTGCGGAACTCGGTCTTGCGGATGGCATCCTTTGCCTCCGCCTCTCCGATCAGCAGCTCATAAGTACCCACATCGACACTCCGCTTGGGAATGCCATAACCGGTGGTGGTATTGCCCTGCGGGTCCAGATCGACGATGAGCGTCTTTTTGCCCAGAGCCGCAACGCAGGACGAAAGGTTCACGGCCGTGGTTGTCTTGCCCACGCCGCCTTTTTGGTTTGCAATTGCAACGATTTTAGCCACGCTCTTTGTTTCCTCCCGGGAAAATTATTTGTTCCACGTGGAACATTCGAGGCCGGGCCCCGCTGTTTTCCCGCCAGCAAAGCCCCTTTAAAGACTAGTATAGCACATCAGCGCGGCTTTTTGAACCTGTTTCCTGATTATTTTGCGTAAAAACCCTGTGGAATTGCATTTTTTGTGAAAATTGCGATGCGTTTTATCTTTGCGCGGCTGCGGTTGGAATGCGCACCGTGTATTCGATATAGCCGTCCCGCTCTTCCCTGTGGGCCGTGGCAGGCACACCGTTGTCCGTCATCAGCCGGATGGCATGGTCGATGGTGTTGACAAAGATGCGCACATCCTTGACCATGGAGATACGGTGTCTGCCTGGGGCGGCGGCATTGAGCACCTGCTCAATGTACAGGTCGGTCTGCCGGGCATTCATCCGCCGCTTGGCAATGGTGATAAGGGCTTCGCTCCGCCGGTTCTCGGGCAGGCGCAGGACAGCCCGGGCGTGGCGCTCGGTCAGGCCATTGTCCAGCACGAACTTTCTTTGGTCCGCCGTCAGCTGCAGCAGCCGCAGCTTATTGGCAAGGGTGGGCTGTGCCATGCCCAGCCGTTTGGCCGCCTCGGCCTGGGTGCAGTCCCAAAGGGCGATCACATCCCGCAGCCCCTGTGCCTGCTCAAAGGGGTTCAGGTCTTCCCGCTGGATGTTTTCCAGCAGACCCAGCGCCGCAGTCCGCTGGTCGCCGCAGTCGCAGAGGATGGCCGGAATGGTCTCCATCTTGGCCAGCTTGCAGGCGCGGAGCCGCCGCTCCCCTGCCACCAGTTCGTAACCGCCCTCGACCTTCCGCACCGAGATGGGCTGCAGCAGGCCGTTTTCCCGGATGCTCTGAGCCAGCCCCGCCAGTTCCTTTTCATCAAAGACAGTCCGGGCCTGAAACGGTGAGGGATGGATGCTTTCCACAGGCAGGGTGTAGATCTTCCCGGCAGATTTCTTCCATTCAAACATGATTCTTTCCCCTTTCGCTGAAATGTGACGCAGTTTTCCACCGTTTCCCGGGAAACGGTGGAAAACTCACTCATTGCAGTTCCAGTGTACCAGAAATCAAAAAGCCCTGCCAGAAGAATCGTTCGGCAGGGCTTGGCATTTATCTTGCGGTTTTGCGTTATTTCAGCGGAGACTTTGCGATCTTTCCACCGTTTCTGGGGTAGGCTGTCGGAGTTTGCGAAATCTTTTTGCAGAGGATGAGGGTGCGGGTATCGCCGCCCGGCAGATGCAGGGTGCGGGTCTCCTTGTACTCGCCGCCCAGCTTCCGGATGGCACCGCGGGCTGCAGCCAGCTCCTCCTCGCCGGAAGCTCCTTTCATGGCAAGGAAGCTGCCGCCCACCTTGACCAGCGGTAAGCAGTACTCGGCCAGCATGGGCAGAGCCGCCACCGCACGGGCAGAGGCCAGATCAAACTGCTCCCGCCATGCTTTGCGGGCGGCTTCCTCGGCGCGCTCCTTGGCAAACTCCACTCCGGTCAGGCCCAGCTGAGCGCAGGCATACTTCAAGAACTCCACCCGCTTGCCGGTGGGCTCCATCAGGGTCAGCTCCAGCTCGGGCTTGTAGATCTTTGTCACGATGCCCGGGAATCCGGCACCAGCACCCACGTCCACCATCTTCCCTGCCACCTCGGGCTGGCTGGCAAACAGCAGGCTGTCGAGGAAGTGCTTGTCCTCAATGCCCTCCGGGTCGGTGATGGCGGTCAGATTGACCTTCTGGTTGTAGTCCACCAGGATCTGCGCAAAGGCATCCAGCTGATCCAGCTGGTTCCCGGTCAGCGCAATGTTCCACATGGAACATTTTTGCTCTAATCTGTTCTTGTCGATCATTTATCTGTCCCTTTTCGTTTTAGGCAATTCTTTTCTCTTTTTATCAATGGCTCCCCTATCAGGGGAGCTGTCGCCGCAGGCGGCTGAGAGGTTGTACAGAGGTTCTGCCCTCCTTCGTCCAACCTCTCCGTCAGTGCATCAGGTTTTCTCTCTCACTGTTAAAGCAATGCTCAGCTGCGCCACATCGGAGGGCGAAACGCCGGGGATGCGGCCTGCCTGCCCCAGATTCTTCGGGCGGATGCGGGTCAGCTTCTCACGGGCCTCCAGCGTCAGGCCGGTCAGGTCAGCATACTCAAAATCTGCGGGGATCAGGGTCTTTTCGTGGCGGGCCACGTCACGGATCATCCGATCCTGCCGGGCAATGTAGCCCGCGTACTTGATCTCGGTCTCCAGCCGCTCGGCCAGCATGGGGGTGATGCCCTCACCCCAGCCGATCACACCCGCCAACAGCGGGTAGCTGATCTCGGGGCGGCGGAGCAGCTCCTCGGCAATGCCGCCCTCCGCGGCAGGGGTCAGCCCGGCTGCTTCCATGGCAGCGCGCAGGTCAGCAGTGCGCAGATGGGTCTCGTGCAGGCGGCGGCGCTCCGCCTCCAGAATGCTCTGGGTGTGCTGGTATTTTGCCCAGCGGTCATCCTGCACCAGACCATATTCCCGGCCAATGGGGGTCAGCCGCTGATCGGCGTTGTCCTGCCGCAGAGTCAGGCGGTACTCGCTCCGGCTGGTCATCATGCGGTAGGGATCCATGACCCCCTTGGTGACAAGGTCATCCACCAGCGTGCCCAGATAGCTGGTCTGACGCTCCAGGATGAGCTGACTCTCCCCTTTTGCACTGCGGGCAGCATTCAGACCGGCCAGCAGACCCTGCGCGGCAGCTTCCTCGTAGCCGGAGGTGCCGTTGAACTGGCCTGCACCATACAGGCCCCGCACCACCTTGCTCTCCAGTGTGGCTTCCAGGCTGGTCGGGTCTACGCAGTCATACTCGATGGCGTAGGCTGGGCGCATGATCTCAATGTGTTCAAAGCCCTGAATGCTCCGGTAAAAGGCGTTCTGCACATCCTCAGGCAGGCTGCTGGACGCACCCTGCAGATACATCTCCTCTGTGTTCTCGCCGCAGGGCTCCACAAAGATGGGGTGCCGGTCCTTGCCCGCAAAGCGCACCACCTTGTCCTCAATGGAGGGGCAGTACCGGGGGCCAACCCCCTCGATCATGCCGCCATAGAGCGGGCTGCGCTGGATGTTGTCCAGAATGATCCTGTGGGTCTCGGGGTTGGTGTAGGCTATCCAGCACTCGACTTTATTGTGCATGGGTGCATCCGTCAGAAAGCTGAAGGGCTGCAGCTCACTGTCCGGGTCGCCGGGCTGGCACTCCAGCTTGGAGAAGTCGATGCTTCTCCGGTGGACGCGGGCAGGCGTACCGGTCTTGAACCGGCGCAAAGGCAGACCGGCGGCCTTCAGACTCTCGGTCAGGGCATTGGCGGCGTGCATCCCGTCAGGGCCGGAAGCATACCACGCATCACCGACAAAAATTTTGCCACCCAGATTGGTGCCCGTGGCAATGACCACACACTTTGCGCTGTACTCCCCGTTCAGCTGGGTCACAACGCCCTTGACATGGCCGTTCTCCACCTCAATGCCCACCACCTCGGCCTGATGGATGGCAAGGCCGGGCGTAAGCTCAAGGGCGTGCTTCATATATTCGTGGTAGCGCTTGCGGTCGGTCTGAACGCGCAGGGCATGAACGGCAGGGCCTTTGCCCTTGTTCAGCATCCGGCTCTGCAGGTAGGTGGCATCTGCCGCAAGGCCCATCACACCGCCCAACGCATCCAATTCGCGTACCAGCGTTCCTTTTGCAGTTCCGCCGATGCTGGGATTGCAGGGCATGTTGCCAATGGCATCCAGGCTCATGGTAAACACTGCCGTTTTGGCACCCAGCGTGGCGGCAGCGTGGGCCGCTTCAATGCCAGCGTGGCCCGCGCCTATTACGATCACATCGTAATCTCCAAGATGATTCATACTTTTCCTATACTTTCCTCTATGGTTCAATCGCTGTTACCCGGCAGAGCGGCTGGAAGTTTCTCCGAGGACCGTCCGCTGGGGTGGGACCCTGTTGCCGCAGGCAATAGGGCGGGCGATGGAATGGCCCGTTTCGTGTCCGAGGAGAAAGCTGCCAGACGGGCTGCCCTCCGTTACTTCCCCACACAGAACCGCTCAAACACTTCATTGATGACATTCTCCGACGCATTTTCGCCGGTGAGGTCACAGAGGGCATCCAGCGCATCGTCCACACAGACCGATACAGCATCCAGCCCGAACCCGCTGCTGACCGCATCCAGCGCACCGGCCACTGCATCCCGCGCGCGGGTGGCGGCGGCAAGCTGGCGCTGGCCCGAAAGGCTGGCAGCGTGGGGGTCGATGTTGTTGGTGCCCAGCAGGCGGGCAACGGCAGCGGCGATCACCCTGCGGCTCCCCTCTTCCTGACAGCAGACCGGGATCACCATGGCAAAATCGCCTGCAATGATCTCTGCGTCAAACTGAGTGGGCTTGTCCTCTTTGTTGACCAGTGCAATGGCCGGACGACCGGCGCACCGCTGCGCCAGCGCAAGATCCTCCCGGGTCAGGGGCTCAGAGCCATCGAACACCGCCAGAATCAGCCCCGCCTCTTCCAGCTTTTTCCAGCTGCGGCGGATGCCTTCGGCCTCGATCGCATCCTCGGTCTCCCGCAGACCGGCCGTGTCGAACAGGTTCAGCCGGATGTCCCCCAGCCTGACAGCCTGCTCCACCACATCCCGGGTGGTGCCCGCCACGGGGGTGACGATGGCCCGGTCGAACCCGGCCAGCAGGTTGAGCAGGGTGGACTTGCCCGCATTGGGCCGCCCCACGATGGCACAGTCCACACCCTCCCGCAGGACAGCACCGGCATCATAATTCCGGATGAGGGTGTCCAGCTCTCCCTTCACGGCAGTCAGGGTGGATACCAGCTGGGCATCCTCCAGCGCGGGAACGTCCTCCTCGGGGAAATCCACCCAGGCAGTCAGATGGGCCTGTAGGGCGGTCAGGGCATCCTTTTCAGCCCCGATCTTCTTCGCCAGCGCGCCGTTCAGGGAGGCATTGGCCAGCGCCGCCCCCTGTCGGCCATCGGCAGAGATCAAGTCCATAACGGCCTCGGCCTGGGTCAGCCCCAGCTTGCCGTTCAGGAAGGCACGGCGGGTGTACTCGCCGGGGGCGGCGGGGGCGGCACCGGCTGCGATGCAGCTTTCCACCAGCCGCCGGGCCACCGCACTGCCGCCGTGGCAGGAAAGCTCCACCACATCCTCGCCGGTGTAGCTGTGGGGAGCCCGGAAGAAGAGGGCCACGCCCTCGTCAAAGGCTTCCTCCCCTTCCATGAAATGCCCAAACAGAGCGGTGTAGCCCTTGGCATCTTCTACCCGCTTTGCCGGGTTGGCCGGGTGGAACACCTTTGCCGCCACGGCATAGCTTTCCGGGCCGGAAAGACGCACCACGGCAATGCCGCCTGCGCCGGGCGCGGTTGCAATGGCCGCGATCGTTGAATGTTCCATGTTGGTGCTCTCCCTCCGCTCTCAAATCAGAATTATTGTATCACGAAGCGACGAAAAAGGAAAGAGACAAAAAGCCCCCTTCCAGTTTTCCACCGGAAGGGGGCAGCATTGTGCAAAACTCAGCGGAGTTTACAGCTCGATCTTGCCAAAGCTGAAATCGGCAAAATCATCCACGCGCTCGGTGCGCTTGGGTGCCACGGGTGCGGCAGTCTCTGCGTCACGGGGAGCATAGGTGCGCTCGGGCACGCTGGAAGGACGGGGACCGCGGCTGCCTGCAGGACGGCCATTGCGGGGACCGCCATTCCGGGGGCTGCTGCCGCGTCCGCCGCGGAAGCCGCCATTGCGGTTGCCGCCGGGGCGGCGGCCATTGCCCCGCGGGCGGCGCTCGCCGTAGGTGTTGTCGGTCTGGGCATCGGGAGCAGTGGAGTAGATGACCACACGGCGGTCACGGCCTTCCCCCTTACTCTCGCTGCGCACACCCTCCATCTTGCCGATGGCAGAGTGGATGATGCGGCGCTCGTAGGGGTTCATGGGCTCCATGGCAAAGCTGCGGCCGGTCTTGCGCACCTTGTTGCCAATGCGCTGTGCCAGCACGGTCAGATCATTCTCACGCTTGTCGCGGTAGCCGGCCACATCCAGGCCCAGCTTGATGTAATCACCTTCCAGACGGTTGGCCACCAGGCTTGCCAGATAGGACAGGCTCTCCATGGTCTCGCCGCGGCGGCCGATCAGGGCACCCAGCTTCTCGCCATCCAGACGGATGATGGTAGCCTCGCCCTTCTGCACGGCGCTGAAGGTAACATTTTCCACGCCCATCAGGGCAATGACTTCCTTCAGGTAGTCCACAGCGGCCTTGACCTTGGCGTTCTCTTCGATGTTGATGGGAACTTCCGGCTCCTCACCCTCTGCGGCGGGGTCAGCAGTCTCCTCAGCAGGAGCGGCCTCCTCTGCCACAGGGGCAGCGGCAGGCTCTTCGGTCTTGGGTTCCTCAGCGGGAGTTTCCTCCACAACAGGCTCCATCTTCTCCTCCACCACGGGAGCGGCCGGGGCATCGGGCTCTTCCACGCTCACACGCACCTTGGCAGGGGTGGTCTTCAGGCCCAGAAAACCGGTTTTCTGGGGCATTTCGAGCACTTCATAGCTCACATTCAGGTCGTCGGCCTGCACGCCCAGCAGGGCGCAGGCTTTTGCGCGGGCTTCATCGACCGTCTTGCCGGTCGCTTCCTGAGTACGGATCATAACCGTCAATCCTCCTTCTTGTTTTCCAGCTCGCTCAGCGGAACGGTGCGCTCGTCCTTATAGCGCTCCTCATCCAGCTTGCGGGCATACTCCAGGCGGCGCTTGTTCATTTCGCTGGCGGAGATATTTTTCTCCACGACCTCGCCGGTCTTTTCATCCGTGACCTTGATGGTGGTGCTCTTTACACCGCGCTTCTGCTCCTTCTTGCGGGCAGCCATCTCGGCGGCGACCTCTGCCTTCATCTTCTCAGGGTCGTAGATCTTCTTCATCACCAGGCTCTGCACGGTCATCAGGATGTTGGAAACAACGTAGTACAGAGAGAAAGCGCTGGGCACGGTGAAGCAGAAGAAGACGTACATCAGCGGCATCATATACATGGTCAGCTTCATGCTGCCCTGCATCTCCTGGCCGCTGGCCTTCATGCTGATGTGGGTAGACAGGAACATGGTCACGATCGCCAGGACCGGGAAGATCAGCAGGGGCAGGTTCTCTGCAGCCAGGCTGTACTGGGGCACACGGGTCAGGTCGATGCCAAAGAAATCCATGTGCTGGCCGAACTCGGTGATGGTAGCCACCTGATCCGGGGTGAAGCAGGAGGAAACGGTGCTCTCGCCTGCAATGACCTGTGCAATGATGTTGGTGTCGCGGGTCACGGTGGTAAAGCTGATGCCCATGGCAGTCAGGGCCTCACCTGCGGCGGTCAGGGCATCGGCACCAATGTGGAAGATGCGCTGCAGCGGGCGGTACACGACCTCGATAACGCCGAACATGACCAGGACGTTGACCAGCATGGGCATACAGCCTGCGGTGGGCTTGTAGCCCTGCTCCTGCAGCTTCATCAGCTCTTCCTGCTGCTTTTCGGGCTTGTCGCGGTACTTTTTCTGGATCTCGGCCACCATGGGCTGGAAAGCGCTCATGCGGGCCATACTCTTCTGCTGGTTGAGCTGGAGGGGGATCTTGATCACGGTGATGAGCAGGGTGAACAGGATGATGTCCCAGCCGTAGTTGGGGATCAGCTTGTAGATCCACTCCATTACATAGCCCAAGGGCCAGCCCAGGATGTACAAAGGATTCATAGTTTCGTCCATTCTGCCCCGCCTGTGGTGCGGGACGTTTAGATTTTTATGAGAAGGACACCCCGCCCACAGTGCGGAGCGTCACAAGAAGCATAAGAACGGATTAAACCTCTCAGTCAACGCCTGCGGCGTTGCCAGCTCCCCTAATAGGGGAGCCCTTGGCAAAACCGTCAACTGAATCGGGCTGCCAAAACCTCCCCTACCAGGGGAGGTGGCATTGCGAAGCAATGACGGAGAGGTTGTACAAAGGAGCCGTGTATCATAAGCACGCTGCTTAACCGTGCCGCCCCCGGAACAGCTTTGCCGGGGACAGTCTCCGCTCCGGGCTCACCCAGCGGCCTTTGGGCGGCACCGGGTCAAAGCCCCACCGGCCAAGTGGGTTGCACCGGGCGATGCGCCAGGCGGTGAGCAGCAAGCCCTTGATGCAGCCATGGGTCTGGATGGCTTCTATGCCATACTGGCTGCAGGTGGGGGTAAAGCGGCAGTTGCGGCCCAGCCCCGGGCTGATAAAGCGCTGGTAGAACCGGATGGGCGCACAGAGCGCGTTCCGGCAGACGCGGGAGACAGGGTTCACTGTTTTGCGGCCCGGTCTGCAGGCGGGACCGTGGCAGGGGGCTTTGCGTTTGGCTGCTTTGCCTTGTCGGGCAGGCCAGCCTGGGCAAAGAGCCTGGCCACCACTTCGCTGAGCTGCCAGCTCTTCAGGCGGGGGGTCATGCCCCGGGCCACGAACACCAGATCATAGCCGCCGATGTTCTGATCCAGATGCTCATCAATGGCAGCCTTCATCACGCGGCGGGCGCGGTTGCGCTGGACGGCATGGCCGATCTTTTTGGTGGCTGTCAGGCCCACGCGGGTCTTTTTGCCGCGGGTCTTGAGCACATACAACACCAGCGCCGGGTTCACATAGGACTTGCCGCGGGCATACACGCGGCCAAACTCGCTGTTGCGGCGGATGGGACGATAGCGCACTGCTCCGTCGCCTCCTTTTCGGTTAAAAAATCGCAGAACTTCCCTAAAGGCAAAGTTCAAAATTCAGTATAGCAAAAAAACGCCGACATGAAAAGGCTGTCCGGGCGTTTTTTGTGCCAAATCTTTTGCCAAATTTTTAGTCATTCCGCGCGCAGAACGTCCAAAATAAGAAAAAGACCGCCAATTCAGGATCAGCAGTCTTTTGTGCGCATGTTCAATTCTGCGCCGGATCCCTGGCAAAGCGGGATCAGACGGTCAGGCTCTTGCGGCCCTTAGCACGGCGAGCATTGATGACCTTGCGGCCGTTCTTGGTGCTCATGCGGGTCAGAAA
>ENA-OQID01001264-OQID01001264.1-human-gut-metagenome-genome-assembly--contig:-NODE-1264-length-10314-cov-3.646576_pt1 | contig 10314 bp, 8 predicted proteins | sample MGYA00242567_ERZ504727 | MGnify/ENA primary metagenome ERZ504727 (study PRJEB26092, sample SAMD00036215) | human gut metagenome | host: Homo sapiens | study: EMG produced TPA metagenomics assembly of...
TATCGGGTTATGCTCCGGTGCTGCAGCTCACCGTCAACGCAGCCGACGGCACTTTCGTCGGCGGAAAGATAAACTCTTTCATCCAGCAACGCGGCAAGGGTCCGCGTCACGACCCTCTGAACCTTGTGGCGAAAGAGATACGGAGTCTGACGAATGCTGACTTCAGCAATCCGAAGCTCACTATTGCCAACGACGGCACGATAAGCAAAAGATAATACTAATTAATGGCATTTCGGTTGGAAATGCCATTTTATATTTTTATCTTTGCAAAGATAAGATATGCTGCACCTCAGCATAAGACAAAGAAGACACAAAAATATATAAGTATGAACAAACAGTTATCAATTATATTTGTCGCGGCGGCTACGATGCTTTCTGCCTCTTGCGTCTCCCATTATGAGATGCAGAACGTGGACAGGAGCCGCATCCTGATCGACAGCAGATACGACAAGGCTGACGCCAAGTCGGAAGCCTTCATAGCTCCATTCAGAGCTCAAGTGGACAGCGTGATGGGTCCGGTGGTAGGCAAGACGGCAAAGGCTCTTGAGAGCTACCAGCCGGAGAGTCCGTTGTCTAACCTCCTTTCCGACATACTGCTCTGGAGCGGAAAGGACTTCGGCGAGAAGCCAGACTTCGCAGTATACAACGTTGGCGGAATACGTGCGGCTTTCCCAAAAGGAAACATCACGTATGGCGATGTGCTCGATGTGGCACCGTTTGAAAACAAGCTCTGCTTCTGTTCGCTGACTGGCGAGAAGGTAACGGAACTCTTCCAGCAGATGGCTGGATGGGGCGGCCAGGGCGTGAGCCAAGGTGTGGCGGCAGTAATGGACAAGGACCTGCATCTGCTGAGCCTGAAGATAAACGGCGAGGAGGTGGACCCTAAACGTGTATACCGCATCGCCACTCTCGACTATGTGGCTGAGGGCAACGACAGGATGGTAGCTTTCAAGAGCAAGACCGACGTGAAGAATCCTGGCGGCAAAAAGAACAACGTGCGCGACCTCATCATCAGATATTTCAAGGAAGCCTCGGCAAAGGGCATCGTAATCGACGCCAATGTAGAGGGAAGATTCGTAAGAAACAAATAACCACGACACTATGAACTACAAGAAGATATTCCTTATCGCCTTGATGTGCGCCACGATCAGTTGCGCATCGGCGAAGATAAAGAAGCTGGTGATTCTCCACACAAACGACACCCACAGTTGTGTAATGCCTCTGAAGACCACTCTTAAAGACACTCTCGTGGCAGGACGCGGCGGATTCCTGCGCCGTCTGGAGATGGTAAAGGAGCAAAGGGCTGCCAATCCGCAGCTGCTGCTGTTCGACAGCGGTGACTTTTCACAGGGTTCGCCATACTATTCCATGTTCCGCGGCGATGTGGAGATTGGTCTCATGAACATGATGGGCTATGATGCCGCTACCATCGGAAACCACGAATTCGACTTCGGCATCGAAAACATGGCGCGCATCTTCAAGATGGCGGAATTCCCCATCGTATGTGCCAACTATGACTTCAGCGGCACTTGTCTGGAGGGTATCGTGAAGCCTTACACCATCATAAAGAGAGGCGGAATGAAAATCGGAGTGTTCGGCCTGGCGCCGGAACTCTACGGACTGGTGTCGGCAAAGAACTGTCCGGGAGTGAAATACCTCGACCCTGTGGAGAAGGCGCAGCAGACTGCCGACTATCTGAAGCTGAAGGAGAAATGCGACATCGTGATATGTCTCTCGCATCTGGGATGGAACGAAGACGCCATGAACGACAAGGTGATGATGGCAAAGACACGCAACATCGACCTCGTGCTCGGCGGACACTCTCACTCCATGTTCAAAGAGCTGAGATATGCCAAGAACCTCGACGGCAAGAGCATCGGCAACGACCAGAACGGCAAGAGCGGCATCTACGTGGGCAAACTGGTCATCGACATGAAGAAGAAGTGACAAGTCTGTAAACTTGTGAAACGGCAATAATTTATTTACACATGAAGAACACCATCACCACTATCGCCGTTGCCCTCATAACATGTATGACGGCAACGGCACAACGCACTCCAAAACACGACTTCGACTTTGAGAAGGTGACTGTGGGAGGAGAGAAGAAAGAGATAAACTGGAAGGACCTTTACAGATTCTTCGACTCCTGGCAGCCGGGCACCCCACCCTGCGGTCTGTCAAGAATCGATGACGAGTTCTTCATCTCGCGCCAGCGTCCGCTCAAGCGCATCACCGACGGCGACTATCAGGTTAGAAACGATGTGGAGGCTGAGCGCAGAATGTTCCTGTGGACACCGCTCGACGACCCCACGACGAAATGGAAGGCTCTGCCCCGCTACTGTTTTGAGGGCGACAACTTCTCTATGTGGCAGTATATCGACACCCACGGCAACTGGTCTGCACCATGGCTGAGAGTGTCGGCTGGCATCAGCGATGCGGCGGCTAAGAATGGTGTCACGGTGGGATGCGTGCTCTCGGTGCCTTGGGATGCCGAAGTAGGCGACACCGTGAAGGCGGACTATTCGCAGACGCTGATGAAACTGGCGGAGAGAAACACCGACGGTTCGTTCAGAAACTCGCTGAAACTTGCCCGTCTGATGAAATACTACGGCATCAACGCCCTGGGAGTGAACTCGGAATTCAATACCGACAAGGCAACGATGATGCGGCTGCAGGATTTCTTCATCGACGTCCACCGCAAGGCGAAGGACATTGGATGGACATTCGAACTGCAATGGTATGATGTGACCGACGACAATGGAGAACTGTCGCTCGACTGCGGACTCGGCGAACAGAACAAGAGGATGTTCGGCACGAAAGACAGCATCGCCACAGACCGCCTTTTTGCCAACTACAACTGGACGGACGACATTCTGAAGGCGTCGGCAAAATACGCTCGGTCGCTGGGCAGAAGTCCTTACGACTATTATGCAGGATTCGACATTCAGGGACGTGCCTGGAACAACAAGCATTGGCAGGACCTCGTGAACAACGACATATCGGTGGGCGTATGGGGAGCACACTCGCAGAACCTACTTCACCAGAGCGCTACCGACGACGGCACGGCTGACGTCATCATCCAGAAGGCGTATCTACTGAAACAGGAACTGTCGTTCTCCGGCGGCTACCGCAACCCTGCCCTGCTGCCGGAGGTACGTACAGACTGCTCACTGTCTAACGCTGACCTCAGAACCTTCCACGGACTTGCCCGTCTGCTGACGGCAAAGTCAACGATACAGCAGGTGCCGTTTGTCACCCGTTTCAATCTGGGCAACGGACTGCACTACTACAAGGACGGAAAGGTGGCTTTCGACTCCAAATGGTATAACCTCAACACACAGGACTACCTGCCGACATGGCGCTTCTGGATAACCGACGAGAATGACCGGACTACGGCAGAGAACATCGGCTCGTTTGTAAATGCCGAACTGTCGTGGGACGACAGCTACACCGGAGGCTCGTGTCTGCAGCTGCATGGAGCGACGAAGTTCTCACGCATAAAACTCTTCAAGACAAAGCTGCTGACGCAGCCTTCTTATGAACTGTCGCTGACATACAAGATGCCGAAAGGCAAGGACACACACGCCAGACTCTTCGTGGCGCTCAAAGGCAACACGTCGGAATACAAGGAGATAGCGCTGCCTGCAGCAAAAAGGGAGAACACATGGACCACATTCAAGACGCCTCTGAAAAAGCTGGGACTGAAAGCCGGCGACGAGGTAGCCATGATGGGCATCGTGGTGGAAGGCACGGGCGACGACTATGTGATGAACATCGGCGAGATGGCTGTCCGCAACCCCAGACAGCGGTTCAACACCGTGAAGCCATGGATAAAGGAAATAGAGGTGATGCGGGGATGGAACCACACCGTGGACTTCAAGATGCGCTATGCCTCCAAGGAGGAAAAGGGCGACGAGAAGACATACAACGACGAGGTGGACACCTGGTATTACGAGATATACTTCCAGCAGAAAGGCAGACCGCAGCAGCTGCTCACCGCCACGGAATCATGGGCGGCATACGTGATCGGCGCTCCGCTGGCTGAAGGATGCAAGAGGGAATGCCGATTCGGCGTGCGTGCCGTGTCGCCGGACGGACAGCAGGGCTCTGACATAGCATGGAGCAACTACAGGGTGATTGAATACAACGCCCTGAACAGCACACCGGCCATCGACCGCGACAGGATAAAGCCGGGAGAGGCGTTCACCATATATTATAAGGACAACATGATGCCGCCGGCAAAGGAATGGAGAATCATCGACGCTCTGACGGACAAGGTGATAGCGAAGGCGGAGAACTCCACTACCATCACCACGAGTATAGACAAGGATGGAATCTACGACTTGATGACTATCAACGGCGACGGATCGCAGACGATGACACGAGGACTGGTGAAGGTGTCGCCTCTCTCCTCCACATCGAAGGCGCTCAAGCTCAACGACCCGTATATGCTGACAATTCCTGCCGAGGCGTTGCCTGGACTGGAATATTCGGTGGCTCTATGGGTGAAGGCTGACGACTGGACGCATGACAAGCAGGGAACAAACATCGTGTCGAAGAATTCAATAGCCGACAAATGGCCGTTCAACAACTGGGGCGACCTGTGGGTGCAGGTTTGTCCGCCATGGACCGACGAGAAGAGCGGCAAGAACCATCCTGCCAACGAAATTATGTATCGCACGATGGGCTGCGGCGGCGACATCGAAGGTCACGGCGACATGACGACAGACGGATACAGCATCCCGGCAGGCGTGTGGACACACATCATGGTGACGCAAGACAAGGAGAAGGTGCAGAGGGTGTATATAAACGGAAGGCTCGTGGCCGGTCCGCTGCAGATGCCGGAATCGACACGTCGCGAACTGATGCCTGCCGACAACAAGAGGATAGACCACAACGCCGTGGCTGACATCCGCATCGGCGGAAGCGGTGTATATAAGGCAGGCCTCAACGGTGCCATCGACGATGTGCAGATATGGAACAGAGCGCTGACCGCCGAGGAGGTGTTGCGATGCATGAGGGGGTTCACCGACAAAGAGGTGCCGGAGGGTCTTTCTGCCTACTTCACTTTCGAGGAATCCGACGCCGACGGTGTATTCCCTAACCACGGCAAGACTCCTGGCTGTCATGCTCGCATCATGAGGATGGCCGACTCTGGAGGCGAATACACAGGAAAGGCGAAATATGTGGACCGCAACGGCGAAACGCACATAAAGAGTCAAGTCTCAACAAGCGACCGTCCGCTGTAAAAATCAACTTAACCCCAAACAGTCTAATGACCGTTTGGGGTTTAACCCAAATCGGTCGTTAGGGCTTGCTTGGATTTTGATTTTTAGAAGAGTGGATTTTGGTTGGCTTTTAATGAGTAATAGCAAGCTATTGCGAATTAAAAACGGACAAAAGACGCCTTATAAAAAGCAAAAGACTGCAAGCAGTTATAAAATATCACATTTAACGGCCTAATGACCGTTTTGGGTTTAATAGAGTAAGAAACCATAGCGAAACAAAATATCAAAAACAAAGCGCCCCACATCGCATAAGTATCGCGGTGTGGGGCGCTTTGTTTATACCAAGTGCTTATACCAAGTGTTTGATGAGATCTTCGCGTGAACCGGCAAGCATGTCGATTACAGGAATCTCCACCATCGTGTAGCAACCAGGCTGCTGGCGAACAGAGGCACGGGCTACGTTGACGAGCACCTGACCAGTCAATGCAGGGTTGTTGATGCTCATGTTGAACTCCATGCGCTGGTTCTGGGTCTTGCCGCTCACACCTTTGCGCACGAGGTTTACACCATGGCCCATATCGCGTACTTCGTCTACTGAGTCTACGGCAAACACATGTGTCTCGTCGTTGGCGAAATATGGATCTTCCTTCACTGCCTTTGCAACATCCTCCAGTTTCGCTCCTTCTTCAAGTTCCACATACACCATACGACGGTGCAGACCTTCACCCTTTGGAATGGTAACCGACAGAGCGTTCTTCACACCTGCCTTTGAACGTACGCAGACGCTGTGGCCCATCGACATTCCTGGTCCGAAGTTGGTGTATGACAATCCTTTAGGTGCCAGACTCTGCATCAGAGTGCGTACGATAGAGTCAGAACCTGGATCCCAACCGGCAGAGATGACAGCAACTGCATTGTGCTCCTTGCAGATTGGCATGAGAGTGGCGCGATAGTCCACGATACCCGTGTGTATATCGAAACTGTCAACGGTATTGATGCCGAGGGCGAGAATCTTCTTGGCATATTCCTCGCAGCTACGCGATGGAGTGGCGAGAATTGCCACATCAACGTCCTTAAGTTCTGTAATGTCCTTAACTACCTCATATTCTGCCAGTTCTGCAGGCTTGTTCTCTGCGCCGTTGCGTCTTACGATACCGGCTATTTCGAAATCCGTTGCTGCTTCGAGAGCCTGTACAGAATAATGTCCGATGTTGCCGTAGCCCACTACGGCTGCTCTAATTTTCTTCATTTTATGTTGTTGTTTAATAGTTTTGTCTTTCTTGATTGCTGTTTTCTTTTATTTATAGTTTTATCTTTCTTGAGTTTTATTCTTTCTTGATTGTTATTCTTTCTTGAAAGTTTTGTCTTTATTGATTACCATGTAATATGAATATGCATTTGTGAGATGCTCTTCTTGTATGCGCTGAACGTACATTTGTTCGTTCCGACTACAAAAATACGCCTTTTTGTCGGAATATCATCATATTCTTGTCATAAAGAAACTAAAAAGGTGGTATGTTACTTGAACCTGGCCAAATGCAGGTGTGGCCAGCAATATTATTGAGAATGTTATCAAGCCCTAATGACCGATTTGGGATAAAAAAAAAAGTTGCTGTGTATAGGTGCATCCCTGCGGCTATACACAGACGTCTTTGAAGACTTATTTATTTTTGGTACAATTCTTTACTTTTTGTGTTTTGCTATATTTATTTCATGCTACATTAATAAATTCCTATAAGCTATATTCTTTTCAACCATTCCATCCACAATTCTTCAGATGCTCCGTGTTTTCGGGGCCTCCATACTTTCTGGACAAACGGTTCCTTTATCTTGATAATTGTATTTTTATCTTAATTCTTTTATACTTTCTTGTTTTTTGCTTTAGTCCTAAACACTGTAGATATTGCTTTAGTGAAGTTCAGCTTTTGACAATTTAATAATGATGATTGAATTTATATATTTTATTATTTGACTTAATCAAAGTTGTATTATTCTATATTGTCATCTCTCCTTTTTGCTTTCCAACTTGCTTTTGTTGACTTTATCTTTTTCTTTTTAAATAGTGCCCCACATCGTTCTGTTGATGCGGAGCCCTATTCTTTATTGTTCTTACATATTTAATATTTCAAGGAGATATTTATTGTCTCTTCAATGCATCATTTATTTGATTGCGCTGCAAAGGTAATAAAAGGGAATTAATTCGAGTTAGTAAAAATATGATATAAATTTACTAATGTGTCGCATCCGATGTAATATTTTGTTGATTTGATACAAATGTTTCTTTGAACCTCTGGCTGACATTTGAGGGTGAGATATTGGGAAGTGCTTGATTTTAAGGCAGATGTGTTATATGTGACATTGTAACATTTTGGCTTAATCGCTTTTGAATGATTAATAAATATGTTACACTAATATTTATCAGATTGCTTGAAAAATGGTTTTGTGTCCTTGGTTTCTGTTGCTTTGTCGTGTCTGAAAGATGGATTTTCGTATATAACGAATATCCCCCCCCCAACGGTCTGATAGCCGTTTCAGATGAGTGTACAAAGTGAATTATTTTCTTCTGCGCCTCTTATGCTCCTGCTTGTATTGCGACGGCGTTATGCTTTCAGCCTTCTTGAATACCTTTGACATGGCAGAAGAGTCCGTAAAACCAGTATGGGCAGCTATATCTACCAGAGTCATTTCCGGTCTTTGACTTATCAACCGCTTCACTTCCTCTATGCGCAGCATGTTTATCCATGCATTGAAGTTCATTCTATACATATTGTTTATGAAGCCGCTCAGCAACCGTTGGTCGATTCCCATTTCAGCAGCGGCTTCTCTCAGTGCCAGTCCCTCACGGCAGTATGGCTTTGACGGTAGTCTCATCCAACTTCTCACTGTGGCTTCTATTGCCTCAGGCTCCTTCTTCTTATCTTCCTTACTCGTTTTTCTTGCATGCGAATGGATTATTTCGTTTGTTGTAGTATCCTTGTTCGCTGCATTCTTCAACAATAGGTTTTCTATATCCTTTATGCTTATAGCCTTTAGTCTTGTGTTTTCAGCATTCCTTTTAGCTTCAAGATAACGAGTTTCTTTCATATATCTCAGCGATATGTTGACTATGATGCCACCATTTGATACGAATATAGCTGTATGGACCAACACGAATACTATATTCGCATTGTTGCTAAGGTGTTTCCCGGTTATTGCCTCGAAGAATATTACACAACCTAAAATCGTTACGTATGCAATGGTCATCTTGGCATTCTTTATCATCGGCTTCGTCCTGATGCGTTTGCTGAGTTCTTCGTCCTTTTCCACACTATCTCTAAACCTTCTTATTTCGAAGTATATCATTGCGGAGTATACCAGGTAGATAGAGAATATGGCTACAAGCAGAATGTATTTTATTATCTTGGCAGGGAGAGTATTGGTGAACAGTTCATAAGATCCGATATTGAACTCCGTTTCTCTGTTCACGATGAAATATACAAGGTAAATCAGTGTCAATGCCACAATCGGCAGGCAGGTCATGTTTTTCATGTCCACCTTCTTCTGGTCTGCAATGGTCATTGTCAGAATAGATGTTGTGAGCAGATACAGTTGGATATAGTATGTCAGAGGGTAGGCGAATGATGTCAACACGTCATAGTCGATACCTTTTGCTATCAATGTGGCATTGCACATCTGAAGCACGCCGATGACAATTGACGTCCATGCGATACAAGCCCTTGGTGATTTGTAGCAGGCGGCCATTTCCTTTTCCATCACTCTCAGCGACATCAGGAATATACCCAATATGATGAATGCCGTGCTGCTTATCACGTATGCCGTATATCCCAACATATTGAATGTTGGAGTTAAAATCATTTCCATATCAGCCAAGTTTTACTGTTTAAGGTATAAGTCTCGCTTTTGTCTTGCTTCAAAGCATGATTCAATTTCAAGTACAAAAATATAAATTCTTTTCTTCTTTCTGCTCTTTTTCCCTTTTTTTTCTCATCCTTGTTGTCGCATTCCCCCTTCATTTGTCACATCTTCCCAGTCTTTAGTCAAGGCTTGTTCTGGTTCTGATTTCTTTGGTTAGTGACAGTAAAACAATAACTTGGTATCCAATTTCTTTTTCTTCCCTCACTCAGCATGTTTTTTTGCTTCACTTTTATTGATTATTCGTCGAATTTCTTGTCCGTGTCGTGATTTATTCATACTTTTATACCGAATATTATCCGACGACCCGTTTCGGGCAGTCTTTGGAAACACACCTTAATATATAATATGAAGCATTCAATCTTTACCTTATTGCTTGCGATAGGCGCATTTTTTTGCGGTTTCGCACAAGACAATCTCACACAATACGTGAATCCCCGAATCGGCACCGGCGGACACGGACATGTATTTCTTGGTGCCAACGTGCCCTTCGGTTATGTCCAGCTCGGTCCCACAGAGCACACCCGCGGTTGGGACTGGTGTTCCGGCTACCACGACTCCGATTCTGTGCTGATAGGTTTCGGCCATCAGCATCTTAGCGGCACCGGCGTAGGCGATCTTGGCGATGTGGCTTTCCTTCCCGTTGCTGATGCCGGTCAGGAAGAGATAGTCTTCCATCACAGCAATGAGAGCGTGCGCCCCGGCTATTACGCCCTGAAACTCGAGCGGCCCAATGTGTGGGTAGAGTTGACAGCCACCCGGCGTGCCGGTTTCCACCGCTATACCTTCGGTGCTGACATGGCGAAAGCACAGCTTGTTCTCGACCTTCATCAAGGTATAGGTTACGACAAGCCTGCAGACTATGCCCTCGACCGCATCACCGATACGACAATCTCCGGCCATCGTCATTCCACAGGTTGGGCAAAGAACCAGAAGGTGTTCTTCTCTGCGGAATTCTCCCAGACAGTCAGCGTAGAACCACTCGACAGCGGCAGATGGCTCCTGACGGCAGCCGATGTTTCCCAGCCATTGATGATAAAGGTAGGCATGTCTGCCGTCAGCGTCGACAATGCGGCAGAAAACCTGCATAAAGAGATTCCCGGATGGGATTTCCGCAAGGTAGTGGCAGATGCCGACAAGGCATGGAACGACGAACTCTCAAAGGTCAGGATAG
>ENA-OQID01001266-OQID01001266.1-human-gut-metagenome-genome-assembly--contig:-NODE-1266-length-10300-cov-67.690013_pt1 | contig 10300 bp, 9 predicted proteins | sample MGYA00242567_ERZ504727 | MGnify/ENA primary metagenome ERZ504727 (study PRJEB26092, sample SAMD00036215) | human gut metagenome | host: Homo sapiens | study: EMG produced TPA metagenomics assembly of...
CAGAGATACTGGGCCACCGCGATTTGCCGAACGTTCACAAAGACTGTCCGTCGTTTGATGTCAAGCGATGGCTGAAGTTGGTAGATTTCCATATCTAGCCGATTTTCGGAAAGGATTTCATTGTATTTATTTTTTTAAGTTGATTCAAGCCCGACAGGAAGCAGCAACGCTCTCCTATCGGGCTTTGATTATTGTGTAAAGAAGAGAAATTCAAAAAAAATATGAAAAGGCTTGCAAGTTTCGGAATATTGGCGTATATTTGCAGAAAAAAAAGAAAGGCTTATGAAATATTTGGATCCTAAGGCCGATTTGACCTTCAAAAAAGTGTTTGGCGAACATCCCGAGTTGGTAAAAAGTTTGCTTAACGCCCTTCTTCCTTTTAAGAGTGAGGAAGAGGAAATCACTTCTGTGACATATCTTACGCCTGAAATGGTTCCCCAGACACCCACACGAAAATATAGTATAGTGGATGTGAGATGCGAGGATGCCCAGGGACGTCAGTTTATTGTAGAAATGCAGATGGTTTGGTCTGCGGAGTTTAAGCAGCGAGTTCTCTTCAATGCTTCCAAGGCATATGTAAAGCAGCTAAACAGGGGAGAAGATTATTCTCTTCTGAAGCCAGTTTATTCTCTCAACTTGGTTAATGAAGTATTTGAGCCTGAACTGGATGATTATTACCACTATTACCATCTTGTACATGAGGAACATACCGAAAAAGTAATTGATGGTTTGCATCTGGTATTTGTAGAGTTGCCGAAGTTTACGCCTCATACGTTTACAGAGAAGAAAATGCAGGTTTTATGGCTTAGGTATCTGACAGAAATTAATGAGAAAACGAAGGAAGTTCCGGCAGAACTGCTGGCAAATCCGGAGATTGCCAAAGCCGTATCAGAGATTGAAGAATCAGCCTATACCGAGGAGGAACTTCTGGGTTATGATGAATTCTGGGATATGGTGAGCGTAGAGAAGACGCTTGCCGGCAGGTTGGAGCGTTTGACGAAGGCTAATGATGATACAGAGGAGAAACTTAAGGCAACCTCTAGTCAGTTGGAGGCAACCTCTAGTCAGCTAGAGGCAACCTCTAGTCAGTTGGAGGCAACCTCTAGTCAGCTAGAGGCAACATCTAGTCAGTTAAAAGAAGCTGAGAAGCAGAGAAAGGAAGCTGAGGAGCAGAGAAAGGAAGCTGAGGAGCAATTAAAAAAAGCTAATGAGGAAAAATTGCAATCAGCCAAAAAACTTCTACAGGCTGGAGTATCAGCTGATATTGTGGCAAGTACTCTTAACTTAAGCATGGATGAAATAAAAATTCACTAACTTTGCATCAGATATATACATTAGAATTCTTTACAAACAATAAAATGGAGAATAAAATAACGACAATGGAGCAGGGAATGCAGCGACGCACCGAACTGCTCCTGGGAAAGGATAATCTTGAGAAAATTCAGAAGGCAAGAGTGCTCATCTTCGGTATCGGAGGAGTAGGATCATGGTGCGCAGAAGGACTCCTGAGAAGCGGCGTGAGAAACATCACAATCGTAGACAGCGACAGGGTATGCGTAACCAACTGCAACCGCCAGCTGATGGCTACAAGCCGAACCATAGGCGAAGTGAAGGTAGAGGCGCTGCGCAACCGACTGCTCGAAATCAACCCTGATGCCAACATCACAGCCTATCAGAAAATATATCAGGCAGAAACTGCCGATGAATTCCACATGGAGCAATACGACTTCATCATCGATGCCATCGACTCACTGAAGGATAAGGCTGACCTCATTCTGCGTGCCACTGCCCTACCTAAGGAAATCACCTTTATATCTTCTATGGGAGCTGCCCTGCGCACCGACCCATTCATGGTAAGAAAATCTGAATTCTGGAAGGTGGATGGAGACCCGCTGGCAAGAGCACTGCGAAAGAAATTCAAGAAGAACAAAACCTTCCCACGACGAAAATTCCAGTGCGTATACAGTGAAGAAAAACCGATGCAGAACCAAGGGGTGAACAAAGCATGCGGCACGGGCGGATGCCTATGCCCGAAAGCCAAACTCATTAGCGGAGAGAGGGGTACCGATACTGCCGTATATGATGCTCCGGGCGACCAGCAACTGGTAGAACACGAATGGTGCTCTACTAAGGCACAGATCAACGGTTCGCTCTGCCACATCACCGCAACCTTCGGAATGGCTATCGCAGGAATGGTCATCAACCACATCATTGAATAACTGTTTTTCTTTACAACAGTCACTTGAAAAGAAACTTACAAAACATACGCAAAAGGCGAGGCGCTTTCACAAGCTCCCCGCCTTTATTAATGATTCAAGTTTCGCAAGGTTCAGAAGTTTCTCGGGAGTAGTCTTATCGGCATTCGCCTTTATTCGTCTCTTCATATCTTCAAAGAATAAAGGTTAAATCCGATAAATCTTGTTAAACAAATTCTATCTTACCTCTTATGTTTATACCTTTGCACGCAAATTTATAATCACAAAGGACATTTTCATGTCCCAAAAAGGATAATATTTAATTTAAATAAGAGAAGAAAAATGAAAGAAAAAGCAGAAAGTTCAGCAGCCTGCAACCATCACAGAGTAGGCTTCCTGGGATTGCTCGTTACATTAGGCATTGTATTCGGAGACATCGGAACATCACCTCTCTATGTGATGAAGGCTATCCTGCATACGGGCGAAAGCATCAGCGAGAGCACCATCCTGGGCGCACTGTCATGCATCATCTGGACACTCACCCTCCAGACCACCATCAAATATGTATGCGTGGCGCTGCGTGCCGACAACAATGGCGAGGGAGGCATCCTCGCCCTCTATGCCTTGCTGCGCCGACTCAAGAGCAAGTGGATTTACCTACTGGCCATCATTGGCGCAAGCACCCTGCTGGCAGACGGAATCATCACCCCTGCCATCACCGTGACCACAGCCATCGAAGGACTCGAAAGCATCAGTCCCAACCTGCCAGTTATCCCCATCACCCTTGCCATCATCACCATCATCTTCTTCGTGCAGCGGTTTGGCACAGAGAGTATTGGCAAATCGTTTGGCGTATTTATGCTGCTATGGTTCCTGCTGCTGGGCGTGGTGGGAGCTTTCAGCATCACGTCTTACCCATTGATACTGAAGGCTTTCAACCCCTATTATGCTGCCATGCTGCTGGCGAAATCGCCTGAATGGTTTCTGATTCTGGGTGCCGTATTTCTCTGTACTACCGGTGCTGAGGCTCTCTATTCCGACCTGGGACATTGCGGCAGAAAGAACATCGCCATCAGCTGGGGCTTCGTAAAGACCATGCTCATTCTCAACTATCTGGGACAGGGAGCATGGGTGCTGAATCATGCAGATACGGCGCTGGCTGTGAATCCGTTCTTTGCCATCATGCCGCAGAGCATGCTGTTCTTCGCTATCATCATGGCCACGGGTGCGGCAATCGTTGCGAGCCAGGCACTCATCAGCGGAACCTTCTCCATATTGAGCGAAGCCATGAACCTGCACTTCTGGCCGCGCATGCGAATCAAGCATCCTACCCATGTTAAGGGGCAGCTCTATATCCCGATGATCAACTTCGCCATGTACATCGGCGTGGTTCTCATCATCCTGCTCTTCCGCAACTCCTCGCACATGGAGGCAGCCTACGGACTCGCCATCACCATCACCATGCTGATGACTACCCTGCTGCTCGGTTTCTACCTGCACAGCAAGGGAGTGGCACGGATTTTCACGATGCTGTTTATGGGCGCATACTGCATCATCGAAGCCATCTTCCTGACTGCCAATCTGTCAAAGTTTCTTGCAGGTGGATGGTGTACGATGCTCATTGGAGGAATCCTGTTCCTGATGATGTACGTGTGGGTGAAAGCCATGAAGATACGCCGCCATTATATCAGCACCAAACCGCTGGATGATTATTATCAGATTATCTCCGACATCAAGGCCGACGAGAGCATCCCTAAGTACGCTTCCAACCTGGTTTATGTGAACCACGCCAACAAGGAAGGTGCCGTAGATGACAAGTTGCTCTACTCCATCATCAACAAGCAGCCGAAACGTGCAGACCATTACTGGCTTATCAACATGGAGTTTGTTGACACACCTGATACGCTGGAGTACAACTGCGAGACCCTGATTCCCGACACCCTCTACAGCGTAACCATGCACATTGGTTTCCGCATAGAGCCTAGGGTGAGTCTCTATCTGCGACAAGTAGTGGAAGATCTGGTAACAGACGGAAAGGTAGATTTGCAAAGCACCTATCCTTCGCTGCGCAAATACGGAATTCCGGGCGATTTCCGATTCATCATCATTCACCGCGTATATTACCCGGAGAGTTCAGATAATCGCCAACAGAACCTGCTGATGAGTATCTACGCTCTTATCAGCAAGATAGGTATTGACGAGCCTAAGGCATTGGGCCTCGACACTTCCATGGTAGTGGTAGAAAGAGTGCCGCTCATCATCAACCATCCGGTCATTAAGGACAAGGTCATTAAGGTTATTAAGGATTCTGAAACATCACAAAGCAGACAATAAGCAAAAAGGCGAGGCGCTTTCACAAGCTCCCCGCCTTTAACCTATTAGCTAGAAGATTATAGCTAACAACTAACACAAAACCTTATAACTATTTTCAAATCTTAATCGTTATTTGAACCTATGAACGAACATGTTTTTTTTAATTAGAGGATAGTCTTAACAGCCTCCAGCATGCCCTTCTCCTGAATAAGGTCAAGATCTTTCTTAACCAACTCGGTAAGGCCAGGAACTGTCTTGTTCAAATCCTCGTGCCAGATATAGTCGAAGCCCAATACGCCCTCAGCTACCTTCTGGGTATCGCCGGTAGCCCAAAGCTCGGTAAGCTTGTCCATAATCTTCTGGTCATCGTTTGGCTGGATAGGAGCACCATCCTCGCGAACACCACCCTTATAGTAAGTGATGATAGCAGCGAGACCGAATACCAAGCCCTGTGGCAACTCGCCCTTACGCTCAAGATAAATCTTGACACCAGGCAGGTCACGAGTCTCAAACTTAGGGAATGAGTTGAGCATGATGCTGGTTACCTGATGATCTACGAATGGATTCTCGAAACGCTCCAATACATCAGAAGCGAACTTCTGGAGCTCATCCATAGGGAGGTTCAGCGTCTGCATCAACTCCTCAAACTGTACCTTGTGGATGTACTTGCCCAATACCGGGTGCTCGCAGGCATCGCGAACAATGTTTACACCGCTGAGGTATGTAACAGGGCTCAATACGGTGTGAGGACCATTCAGCAGGGTAACCTTACGCTCGTGGTATGGCTTCTCATTATCTGTGATAAGCACGTGGAGACCTGCCTTATGAGCTGGAAACTCCTCCTGCATCTGCTCTACTGTCATATTTTCTGCCTTCTCGATAACCCAGAGGTGGAAGCTTTCTGCCTTAACTACGAGGTTGTCCTTGTAGCAAACCTTCTGCTGAATCTCCTTGATGGTATCGCGTGGGAAACCAGGAACGATGCGGTCTACCAATGTAGCGCAAACGTAGCAGTGGTTGGTGAACCACTCCTTGAAGCCCTCGTAATCAGCACCCATATCGCCCTTCCAGAACTCGATATACTGATAGATACACTCCTTGAGGTGGTGACCATTGAGGAAGATCAGCTCACATGGCATCAGGATCATACCCTTGGTTGGGTCGCCCTCGAAAAACTTGTAGCGGTGGAACAAGAGCTGAACCAACTTGCCTGGATAAGAAGCTGCAGGAGCATCTGTAAACTTGCAAGAGTCATCGAATGCGATACCAGCCTCTGTAGTGTTAGAGATGATGAAACGCATCTCTGGCTGCTCAGCCAAAGCCATGAAAGCCTGGTTCTGAGAATATGGATTCAGTGCACGGCTGATAACGTCGATACGATCCAATGTGTTGATAGCCTGGCCGTTCTCCTTACCCTGAAGGTTTACGTGATAGAGGCAGTCCTGCCCGTTCAGCCAGTCAACCATACCACCAGCCAATGGCTGAACTACAACGACAGAACCGTTGAAGTCGGTCTTCTTGTTCATATTCCATACAATCCAATCTACGAATGCACGGAGGAAGTTACCTTCACCAAACTGAATGATTTTCTCTGGAGCGACGCTCTTAGGAGCAGTGCGCTTGTTTAATGCTTTTAGCTCTTTCATGATTTGTTTATTTTGTCTTTATTATTTTACTTTCCGTTTTAAATTCCAATCTATTCATCAGATTGTTTTTTTCTGAGTGCAAAGGTAGTAAATATTTCGTTTGATTGTTCCAAAAACAGCGAAAAACTTCACGCAAACCTTTACGCTCCACTCCGGTTCTATACTTTATTATATATAGAACTGCGCAGCCACCAAATAAAGAAGTAGGGATTTTCCCCCACCCCTTTAGGGGAAATCCCGACCGTGGAAGCAAAAAACATCGTATCTTTGCACCAGAAAAAAGAAACATGAAGTATAACAATTTAAAGATATACGATTATGAAACGAATGATAATAGCTCTGGTAGCCATATTCATGATGACATTCACTACCGCTTCTGCAATGAGTTATGAGCAGGCAAGACAGCAGGCTCTCTTCCTGACAGACAAGATGGCTTACGAGCTCAATCTTACGGAAGACCAGTATGAGGCAGCTTACGAGGTGAACCTCGACTACCTGATGAGTGTAGATACATACGATGACCTATATGGTGCTTACTGGCGCCAGCGCAATATGGATTTGAGCTATATCCTGCTCGACTGGCAGTATAGAACATATCTCAATGCCACCTATTTCTACCGTCCGCTCTACTGGAATGCGGGCTACTGGCACTTCGGCATCTACGCCCGCTATCCGCGCCGCGACTATTTCTACTTCGGTTGCCCTCACTTCTACGTATCTTACCGTGGAGGTCATAGCTGGCGAGTAAACGGAAACAGAAGCTGGTATCACGGAAGAAGATTTGGCGGCCCTCACCCAGGAGGACATCCTAGAGTAGGTATGAGAGACGGATTCAACCGTGGTGATTACGGCAGAGGAAGATCTTTCGGAAATCTGAACCGCGAGAACAGACCTCAGATGAACCCAAATCGTGGTTTCGGTAATGCAAGCCGCCCTAACAACAACGCTGGCTTCGGAAACAGCAGCCGCCCTCAGAACGGAGGCTTCGGAAATAACAACGGAGGCTTCGGCAACAGCAGCAACCGGGGCTTCGGCAATAGCAACAGTCGCCCTAACCGCGGTTTCGGCAGCAGCAACAGCAGCACTAGCAACAACCGTGGTTTCGGAAACAACAGCCGTGGTTTCGGAAACAGCAGCTTCGGAAGCGGAAGAAGTAATATCTTCGGGGGCAACCGCAGCAGCATGAGCCGTTCATTCAGCAGCGGGTCTGGCAACCGTGGCGGCGGATTCACCCCTCGCTCTTCTACACCAAGCAAGAGCAATGGCGGTGGAAGCTTCGGACACAGAAGATAAGAAAAGAGAAAGAGTTATAATTTCAAGTTTATAAAGACAGAGAGTTAAGAAAAATCAAGACCTCAAGTAAGAGAGTAAGAAAATCAAGACCTCAAGCAAGAGAGTAAGAAAAATCAAGTACAAAAAATGGGAATTTGCATCGGTTCATACCATCCGCAAATTCCCATTATTATTTTATCAACTTTCAGTAAAAGTTTTACTCCAATCCGAAGAGCGATTTCAAACCGCCATCTACGCCCGAGAATCCCATGAAGGCGAGGCTGAGGAGCGCTGCAGTTACCATGACGATAGCTACGCCCTGCATGCCCTTAGGAATACGGACCAAAGCCTGCTGCTCGCGAATGCCGGCAAAGACAATGAGAGCCAGGGCAAAGCCGAGAGCTGTAGAGAAGGCGTAAACCACGCTCTCCAGGAGATTGTAGTCCTTCTGGATAACCAGGATGGCTACACCCAGCACGGCACAGTTGGTAGTAATCAAAGGCAGGAAGATACCGAGTGCCTGATAAAGTGCAGGAGAAACCTTCTTCAGGATAATCTCTACCATCTGAACCAAGGCTGCAATCACGAGGATGAATGCCAGGGTCTGGAGATATTGCAATCCGAACGGATCGAGTACATACTTCTGAACACACCAGGTAATGATGGTTGCCAAGGTCAAGACAAAGGCGATGGCACCACCCATACCGATGGCTGTATCAACTTTCTTCGATACGCCCAGGAATGGACAGATACCGAGAAACTGCGACAAGACGATGTTGTTGACGAATATCGCAGAGATAAATATCAATAAATATTCCATAATTTCTATTTTATTTCATTGATTTGAAGCGATGCCTACGCTTACTTCTTTACCTTATTAAATATAGCAATGATGTACCCCAAGGTGAGGAAAGCACCAGGAGGCAGGATGAACATCAGAATGTTGGTAGTCTCTGGCAACAGAGTGATACCGAATACACTACCTGCACCGAGAATCTCGCGGGCACTACCCAGGATGGTCAAACCGAGGGTGAAACCCAAACCGCAACCAATGCCATCGAAGAGGCTGGCAATAGGCGAATTCTTGGCAGCAAAGCTCTCTGCTCTACCCAGGATGATACAGTTTACTACAATCAGCGGAATATAGATACCCAGCGCCTGATTGATGCTGTCGGGAGCATAAGCGCTCATCAACATCTGAAGGATGGTTACGAAGGCTGCAATCACTACGATGAAAACAGGGATGCGAACCATATCCGGGGTAATCTTCTTGATACAGGAAATAACAAAGTTGGTACAAATCAGCACCGCCATGGTAGCCAATCCCATAGAGAGACCGTTGATGGCGCTGGTTGTTGTAGCCAAAGTAGGACACATACCGAGAAGCAACACGAAGGTTGGATTCTCCTTGATGAGTCCGTTCATCAAAATCTTAACATTACTCATATCGGTTTATCCTTTCTTTTCGTTATGTTCAACTTTAGATACACCACTCTCTGCATCTGCTTTCTGAGATGCACCGCTCTCGCCGTCAACATCCTTCTTGGCATAAACGGCATAAGCCTGGTTGATAGCCTTGAGGAAGGCGCGGCTGGTAATGGTAGAAGCGGTGATGGCGTCTACTGCATTGCCACTCTTATCGTCCTTAGATACGTGGAGGTCGCCATCCTTTGGAGTCTTACCGATGATGCTACCCTTTCCGTCCTTCTGGAACCAGGTAGCAGCCTTGGCACCCAGACCCGGAGTCTCTGAAGCCTGAAGCACGGTATAACCCATAATCTTGCCCTCGGTATCGAAACCTACGAGCACCTTCAAATCGCCGCCGAAACCACCGGTAGTACTCTCTACGGCTGCTCCCAACTCCTTACCGCTCTTGTCTGAGCACTTGTGGATGGTGAAAGAGAATTCCTTACCGCCAAACTCCTGCTTCACCTCTTCAGGATCAGCCACCTGGAGTTCTTCTGTACCCATCACGCTCTTAATACCGGCAGCCAGACTCTGTGCAGCCTTCTCAGCGATAGGACCAGATGTAAGATGATTGATATATGCAAGCACGGCACCTACGATGAGCGCTACGCCCACCAGCACAAGCACCATGTTCTTTAATGATGATTCTAATTTCTGCATGTCTCTGTCCTCCTTATTTCTTAGCAGGCTTCTCACCGAAGCGCTTTGGTTTAATGTATGTGTTAATAAGAGGTGTGAACGCATTCATGATAAGAATGGCGAACGACATACCTTCTGGATAGCTACCCCAGTTACGGATGATGACGGTCAGCAGACCGATGCATACACCATAGATAAGCATGCCCTTGTGGGTCATCGGAGAGGTTACATAATCAGTAGCCATGAAGATGGCACCGAGCATCAGACCACCACTGAAGATGACAGCCAGAGGATTGGCATAAACAGGATTAGCCAAATGCATCAAACCGCTGAAAACGAATACGGTAGCGATGATGCTGACTGGAATATGCCAGGTAATGACCTTCTTCCAGAGCATGTAAGCCAAACCGAGCAAGAGCGCAACGGCACAAACCTCACCGGTAGTACCGGCACCGAAAGTATCGCCTGTAGCACCGAAGAGCATGCTCATCGCATCAGGCAACTGGTTGAGAACAGAAGCATCGCCCGTCTTGATGGCGGTCTTCATGATAGCCAGCGGAGTAGCACCCGTTGTAGCATCGGTATAGCTGAGCATCTGTCCAGCCACTGGCCATGAAGTCATCTGGGCAGGGAAGCTGACGAGCAGGAAGCAACGGCCTACCAAAGCGGGATTGAAAGGATTGTTCCCCAAACCGCCGAAGCTCATCTTACCTACACCGATGGCAAACAGGGCACCGATGATGATGATCCAGAGAGGAAGGTTACTTG
>ENA-OQID01001269-OQID01001269.1-human-gut-metagenome-genome-assembly--contig:-NODE-1269-length-10279-cov-4.379043_pt1 | contig 10279 bp, 14 predicted proteins | sample MGYA00242567_ERZ504727 | MGnify/ENA primary metagenome ERZ504727 (study PRJEB26092, sample SAMD00036215) | human gut metagenome | host: Homo sapiens | study: EMG produced TPA metagenomics assembly of...
ACTTTTAGATAAATTTAACAGCCCAAGAACTCATTAATGATTGTTGGTTTTACGGAACAAAAAGTTCTAGTGGTAACCGTACTCTATATATATTATAAGGGCACGGTTGTAACATAAATGTCAATAAAATGGCTTTTTAGACTGCTATTTTTGTATAAAATATACAATTTTGTAAAGCGGTAAAATCAATAGTTACTAAAAATAATCTTGAGCTGTTATATCTATTTAAAAGTAGGAGAGGAAAGAAGCATTTTTTTAAAAGCTTGTAAAAATGTCAACAGTTTTTATTTTTTGATGAATGCGTTAGCATTGGCTACCATCTTTGAGTGTGCAAGATTACTAACTATTAATAAGAAATAATAGCCGGTAATATTGAAAAGAAGCCTAGAGATCCCCCGCAACCCCGTAAAAGAAAAGGAGCGCGTAATATGCCGGAAAGCCAGATCTATTACCTGAGCGAACTCGTAGAAAGAAGCATTGACGAAGTTCTCCAAAGAACAGAATTTTCATTAATCAATTATGTCGGACTGACGCCAGAGGAGGCTAACAGAACTCTCAATATGTCCCTACGACATATAATGGGTAGAAACTCCATCAGTCAGCAAGAACAGCCGAAGAGTATCCGCATTGTTACCGATAGCAACCCTGATTACGCGCTGGCGGAAATACCACTCTGCTAATTATAGTAACCCAACAATAATATTCCAAAAAGTCCACCATCATTATTATGATCGGTGGCCGGACAAATCCATGCTACATACAGAAACGCCTGGAAATGTCTGATAATAAGAAAAATAGCACTTAGGAGGATCTATTAGTAATGTAGGAAGAACATACTATTACATATCTACGTACCGCACAGCAACTCATAAGAAAAAGTTGATGGCGGTAGGAGCAACCGATGATAATACCATAATCGAACGTTTTCATGGAAAGATACTAGAACGTGAAGAATATCAGCACCTCAAAAATCACTGGTTGAAACCGGGAGATACCCTTGTTATCTATGATCTGGAGGCGTTGGGCGGAAAACGAAGTGCCAAGAACGAACTAGAATATTACAAAGCTCACAACATCCACGTAAAAATCGTAGATATCCCGACAACCGCAATTGATTATCTGGACAATCCGGAAATATCAACAATGATCTTGGACACCATCATAAGTACCCTCGATTATGTCATTAGCCACGAAATAGAGCGTACTAAAAAACGCCAGACTCAGGGTGTTGACCGGATTCGAGACAAGCCGGCCTGGAGGAATTACGGCAGACCGCAGGTACAGTTACCAGATAACTATGGCGAGGTTATGCAACGCTGGACACGTGGGGAGATTACCGCAGCGGCAGCAATGGGATTAACTGGATTAAGCCGAACCACATTTTACCGGCTCAGCCACCAATACAAAAATGGAGGTCTGGGAGTATGAATGTAAAATATCCTATACTAATCATAGAAGACCAAATCGAGGGTGGTTATACCATATCTATTCCAGATCTACCCGGATGTATCACCTGCTGCCAACGATGGCAAGATATTCCGGCAATGATAGCAGATGCGAAACGTGCCTGGATAACTGCAGCAAATGAGGAAGGTATCCGGATCCCGGAACCTGCAATAATAACACGTGGAGGTATGAGAGGTGTTTGATGATTTTGGTGGATTTAACACTTTCGATGATTTTAATAATGACTTCATGTATCAACAGCAAGATATGATGCAGCAGGAGTTATTTCAGCAGCAACAGAACGACTTTCAACAAAGACAGTTCGAGGAAATGCGTCAGCAACAGGACGAATTTCAACAGCAGGTAACAACGGAACAAAACCAATCTCTATTCAGAAGAATAGTTGATTTCATTTTCTTTTAATATAGAAGAAACGAGAAAAGGGACGGCTCTTAAAAAGCTGTCCCTTAAAAATTCTCCTGAGCAAATTTTGGTTCCGGTATTGTCCTATCTGCTGCTCTGGCCGTTTCTATCCATTCCGTAATCACATTTTTCACATTTTCAAATGCCTCGTTAGGCGTCCTTCCATCCGCCATACATCCTGGCAGATCTGGAACGGTCACAATATAACAATTTTCTTTCGCTGAATATTTCATTACTATACAATAATTCATCAAAATCCCCCTTTGAATAAATTAAGCTATAAACAGTATAGCATAAAAATTAGAATTGAAAATAGAAGGGATTATTATTTGTTGAGTAAATAATCAGAAACAGAAGAAAAATAGATAAAATGTGAAAGAAATGGAATAAATACGAAAAGATACAAACATATACGTGGATTTTTGCTGTTTTACTCAAAAAATAACATATTAATACTGAAATAAGAAGATTGGAGGTGTTAATATGATTACAGCAAACGAAGTTCCTCTGTGGAAAAAATACGCACTTACCCTTTCAGAAGCTGTTCAGTATTTTGGCATTGGCGAAAGAAAACTGCAGCAGATTGCAGATGAAAACCGTGATACCGGAATTGTAATTTACAATGGTGTCAAATTACTGTTTAAACGGGAAAAATTTACCGAGTGGCTGAATGAAGTAAATTCGATTTGAGCGTGATGACAAAAGGCATTGAGTATGATAAAATTAATACCGTACTCAATGCCCTTATTTCATATGAGGGTAAAGCATATGTCTAAAAATAATATTAGCATAAAACGTAAGGATAGTAAAGGACGTATCTTGCGTGATCGAGAGAGTCAGGCACCAGACGGTCGCTATCGTTACAGTTATTATGAGAACGGAAAAAAGAAAAGTTTCTACTTTTGGAAACTTGAAAAGAATGATCGGTTGCCGGCAGGAAAAAGGGAATGTGTAGCATTACGGGAACAGGAAAAAGAACTACAGTTGCAAAACTTACAGGGCGTTAATCCTGATAAAATGACGGTTCTTGAACTGGTGGAAAGATACCTTGCAATAAAGGATTTGAGCGTAAAAAAGACCACAAAAGCAGGACATCAGACAGTGTTAAATATCTTGAAAAAAGAGAAGTTTGCACAGATGGAAATTTCAAAAGTAAAGGTATCCGATGCAAAACTATTTCTCATCAAATTGCAGCAGGAGGATGGAAAGAGTTACAGTACGATTCATACCATCCGGGGTGTATTAAGACCTGCTTTTCAGATGGCGCTTGATGATGATTTGATTTTAAGAAATCCGTTTGAATTTCAGGTATCAGTAGTGTTGGTGAATGATTCTGTAACAAGAGAAGCAATTACTGTTGACCAAATGCGGAAGTTCTTAAATTTCGTAAAGGAAGATAAGCATTTCAGCAGGTATTATGAGGCGTTTTATATTCTGTTCCATACCGGCATGCGTATTTCTGAATTCTGTGGATTGACTGTGAAAGACATCGATTTAAGAGAGCGTAAAATCAATATTAACCACCAGTTGATCCGGTGGTCTGATATGAAGTACGGTATAGAAAGTACTAAAACAAATGCAGGTACGAGACAATTGCCTATGACAGAGGATGTTTACCAGTGCTTCAAAACGATCCTGGAAAAACGGGAAAAACGAAAAATTGAGCCGGTGATTGATGGTTACTGCGGATTTTTGTACATAGACAAGAACGGTATGCCACTGGTTGCGCTGCACTGGGAAAAGTACTTTCAACATGCTGTTGAAAAATATAACAGCATCTATAAAGTACAGCTCCCGAAGATCACGCCACATGTTTGCAGGCATACCTACTGTAGCAATCAGGCACGCGCCGGGATGAATCCGAAAACTCTGCAGTACCTGATGGGACATTCTGATATCGGGGTTACACTCAATACATATACTCATATCAAATACGACGATGCCAAAGACGAGGTTCTTAAAATGGCTGGAAGTCGTTAAAAATGTGTAGTGTTAAAAGTTTTCAATTTAGCACTAAATTTAGCACTATTGATGTCAGAGATATGAAGAGATATGAGGAGTTATGCAGAGTTACACCAGAAACACCAAAATCCGGAAATGCCTGTAAAATCGGCATAAATCCGCATAAGTCAGCATAAAGGAGTATAAGTCAGTAATGATAAAAGTATTATTTATCTGCCACGGCACTACCTTAGCAAAATTCTGAAAAACCTTGATTTTACAGTATATTTTTGAACCAGTAGGGATGTTTTACTAAGTTTTTACTAAAGAGAGGAATCCCTAGCACGAATTTAGAAAAGTAACATATAGTATGACCTTATTAATTGGTAGAACAATTGGTAAGGTCCTTTTTTATTTCAAGGAGGTTCAAAATGAAAAGTACAGCGTTAGGAGCAGAAAACATTATTTTTATCAGTGATGCACATGAAAAATTCTACTATGAAAAATTACAAGAAGTACGGTATCAGGATGTGTACCATAAGGCATTGTGTTATTGTCTGGGTATTAATGGAGATACCAGAAAAAATGCTGACAGAATTTATAATTTTAAAACGGGGTCTGTTAAAACGAAATGTTTACATGAAGGATGGCAGACAAGCGGTAGCTTAAAAGTGGTAAGGATGGCATTTAATCTGTACTGTAACAGCACGCCAAGCGTTTGGGATTATGAAGGTGCAGAGGAACAGGTAAACGAGTGCAGACAGTATACAGTAGAGGATATCTTCTGCTGTGCATATGCACCATATTTTTGGCAGGCAATACAGATCCGTTATCCGGAATATGTAGTGTACAATCAAAAGTTACATGCCATGCTTGGAGGAATAGATTAATGCTGAAAGTGAGAATGATGGGAACAAAAAATGATATTGCATGGTTTCAGAAAATCCTGCAGCGTCATCCTAAAATTGAAGTTATGGAATTATCGGAACTTTATTCCAATAAAGGGACGAGCAAATATTATAGAGCTTATGCTGAAATTGAAAAAAGTAATGTAAATAAAAAATAGTAGAAAAACAGGAGAATTATATCATGTGCAAAATAATCGCAATCGCAAATCAAAAAGGTGGAGTAGCAAAGACTACAACCACTATTAATCTTGGAGTAGGACTGTCTAAGGTTGGAAAACGTGTAATGCTGATAGATGCTGATCCACAGGGACATTTGACAATGGGACTTGGTTTTCCAAAGAACTTAAGGGTAACATTGAAAACAATGATGGAAAATATCATTATGGGATTAGAATTTGATCCCAGGGAAGCAATTTTACACCATGAGGAAGGAATAGATGTAATTCCATCTAATAAACTTCTTTCGGGAATGGACATGTCATTATTTACGGTAGAGGACAGAGAAAAAGTCTTAAAAGAATATCTGGAACTTTTGGAAAATGATTATGACTATATCCTGATTGATTGTATGCCCTCGTTGGGAATGATGACAATTAATGCGTTAAGTGCAGCTGATAGCGTTTTGATTCCGGTGCAGCCTCAATACTATGCGGCAGATGGCCTCATGGAATTACTGAAAGTTGTGAAAGGCATTCATCAGAGATTTAATCCTGATTTACAGATTGAAGGGATTCTGTTTACAATGGACAGCAGTCATTATAATAATTCAAAGAGAAATAAGCAGGCAGTACGAGATGCTTATGGAGCAGAGATTAGAATTTTTGATCAGACGATTCCAAGAACAGAGGCTCTTGCCGAAACTGCATCAGAAGGTGTCAGTATTTTTTCTTATTATGCAAAAGGAAAAGGTGCGTACAGTTATCAGGCACTTGTCCAGGAGGTGCTGAATCATGCGTAAACCTAAGAAAGAAATTCGGCTTACTTCTTATGATGAATTGCTTGGAATCAATGAAGCCGAACAGAATACTCTTAATCAGATTGTTGAAGTGCCATTAAATGAGTTACATCCTTTTAGAAATCATCCATTTCATGTAAATGATGATGAAAAAATGGCTGAAACAGTAGAAAGTATCAAGAATTATGGCATCTTAAATCCTGCATTGGTACGTCCTCGCGCAGAGGGAGGATATGAACTGATTGCTGGTCACAGGAGAAAACGTGGTTGCGAACTGGCTGGAAAAAGTAAAATGCCAGTACTCATACGGAACTATACCGATGATGAAGCCGTAATCGTTATGGTGGATTCTAATATACAGAGAGAAAATTTGCTTCCAAGCGAAAAGGCATATGCTTATAAGATGAAGATGGATGCAGTAAAACATCAGGGCATAAAAGAGGAAAACGCAGTTTCTGTTGACAGTGCAGATCTGGTTGGACAGGCTGCAGGTGACAGTGGAAGAACCGTTCAGCGTTACATACGTTTGACCTGTCTTATTCCGGAATTGCTGAAATTGTTGGATGAAGGAAAGATTAATTTTACAGTAGGTGTTTCATTAACCTATTTATCAGAAATGGAGCAGATTTGGGTGAAAGACTGCATAGTGTCTGGAGCAAGCTCTGTTACAGGTTCAATGGCAACAAAACTGAAGCAATACAGCGATGAAGGTAATCTGACAGAATTAGCGGTACAGCTTATTCTGAATGAAAAGAAAACAGAGACAGGAAAAGTTACTTTAACTGAAAAGAAAATACGAAAGTATTTCCCAAAGGAATATAACAGAGAACAGATTGAACAGGTTATCTATGAACTGCTTGATAACTGGAAGAAAAGCCAATAACGAGGGAAGGAGGGAAAGCAAAATGGCAAAATCCGAAAGCACAAAAATAGAGTTTGGTTATTTTCACGATTATGAATCGGAACAGTTTGCTTTTTACCGTATTCCCAAAGTATTATTCACAGATGAATATTTCCGTAATCTGTCCAGCGATGCAAAGGTTCTTTATGGGCTGATGCTGGACAGAATGGCTTTGTCTATCAGAAATAATTGGGTGGACAATGAGGGGAAAGTTTATATCATATTTACATTGGAACAAGTGATGGAATATATGAATTGCGGAAAAGACAAAGGTGTGAAAATTCTTGCAGAATTAGATACTGATAAAGGAATTGGTTTGATTGAAAGAGTAAAGAGAGGATTGGGAAAACCAACAATTATTTATGTAAAGAGCTTTGTATATAGAAAAGAAAAAGTATTAGATTCAGCAGAGAATGATAACCGAAGTCAAGAAGTCGGAAAAGCCGAAGTCAAGAGTTCGGAAAAACCGAAGTCTGGAGTTCTGGAAAGTCGAAGTCAAGAGTTCGGAAAAACCGAAGTCTGGAAGTCGGAAAAATCGAAGTCAAGAGTTCGGAAAAACCGAACTACAGAAGTCGGAAAAACCGACCCTAATAATACTAATTATAATTATACTGATATTAGTAATACTGACAGAAGTAATACTGATCTTATCAATCTTTCAGATTCTTCCGAACAGCAATCAATGGATTTGATGGAAGAGATGGAGTTATTCCAGATGAATACTGCACTTGTAAAAAGAAATATTGAATATGACTGTCTTGTACAACGATGCAGACTAGGGGAACAGCAACAGTTGGATGAAATTGTGGCACTAATTGTGGAAACAATCAGCATAGAACGGGAGAATATTACGATCAGTGGAGTGAAATACCCATATCAGTTCGTAAAAAGCAGATTATTGTTGCTGGAAGAAAGCCACATAGAGTATGTACTTGACTGTCTGCATGAGAATACCAGGGAAGTAAAGAACATAAAAGCGTACTTGCTTACCTGTCTTATGAATTCAATAACGACAATAGGCAATTATTACCAGGCAAAAGTAAATCATGATATGTACGGAGGTGGCATATGAGAGGAAAAGGAATTATAACAAAATTGATAATTCCTGGTGCAATAGCTATGATTATCTGCTTAATTGTTCACCCTATGTGCATGAATGGTGAAATATTAGACTGGAGAAAATTATTGCTTTTTGTGGGAATACCTTTCGGAATCCAGAAAATGTTTTTGTTGGTCGTTCCAAGAAATGTGGGGACAGGGGAAATGCTTGGTTTGGTGGTACTTAAACTGATGGTAGGAAGTTTGATTGGAATAGGGGTTCTTGCCTGGAGATTATTAGCTGTAGCAGGCATTTTGCTAAAAAACGGCATTTCTGGAATTATATGGATCATAAAAAGACTGAAAGAAATGGTGATCAAAAATGAGCGAAAAGCAACTGGAAAAATTGTATTATAGCATTTATCCAATGAATCAATGTGAAACACAAAGTAAAAGTTATGAAGAGACAAAGGAACTGTGTGAAACATTAGAAAAGGAAATGATAAGTCTAATGAGTCCGGATCTGCAGGCAATGTTTGAGGATTACAAGGAATATACTTTAAATCTTAAACAAACAGAACAGAGAGACGCTTACATAGATGGATTAGCGTTTGGGATTCGCACAATTTCGGAAGCCTTTTTACATGAGAACAAAAATAGAATATGGTGATTGAAAAAGCAGTCTGTCAAGGCTGCTTTTTCTGTACCGCTTACATAGGAGAATGAGATGTGATTGATTTGATAATTATTATTATGGCAGGAATAGTGCTTTTGTTTTTGCTGTGTTGTTGCTTTATGGTTGCAAGGCTGTTGGATGAGGAAATATCTATGTATGGATATGAAGGAAAAGAAAACTGGGAAAGGGAACAACTTCCCGACAAATTGTCGAGAAGTTCAACAGATGAAAGACATGGAGATAAATGAAAAGATTCGTTATTTTCGGAAACAGAGAGGGCTATCGCAGGAGCTGCTTGCAGAACGAACAGGAATTAATGTGAATACAATTCGGAAGTATGAAATAGGCATACGAAAGCCGAAAGTAGAACAATTAAAGAAAATTGCGGATGGACTTGAAATTAGTGTAATAGAATTTTTGGATATTGAAATAGAAAATGAAGCGGACTTGATTGCTATGCTGAAAAAAATCAGTCCGTTTTTTAAGTGGGACGGATTGCTTCATGTATTGGAGGGGGAAAAGTTTTTATGATTGGTGTAGGAAGTGCATTGATATCGCTGTTTCTGGTTTTGGTTTGTTATTCATTAACACTGACAGCGAAAAGAGCAGATGAAAACTTATTGATGATCTGTGAACAGAATCAGAAAATTGAAGAAGAGAAAGGAAAGCAAGAAATGGAATCAAAGAGAGACATTTTGAGAGTGATTGAAAAAGAAATCAAAAAAGGAAGTGCGCCAGTTGCATTTGCGGGTTTGGAGTTTTCCGAAGAATGTTATCATTTGGTAGATAGTCAGGCTAAGATGAACCAACTTTTAGATTATTTTTTTCGCAATGAAGAATACGCAGCTTTGGCAGATCGGCAGGTGAAAAGTAATATCTATGCAGAAATGGGCAAAAGGCTGAATTTCCGTAGTGCCAGATCTGATCGAGACAGAAAGAATATGGAGGTAGCGGCGAAACGATGGATTAAGAAAAAGCATCCAACATTTGATGGTGATGTATATGTCGAAAATATCCGGTGTTTTCTGGATATTTCCCAGGAAGAGTTAGAAAAACGTAAATGTACAGTCAATGAACAGGATACGACAGCACTTATTTTCAGCCAGAAACATCTTGAAGCATTATACTTGCAATGTCTTATGCACAGACGAAACGCAATGCAAGAGGTTCTGGAATTAAAAGGTTTGTCAGAAACGTGCAATCGGATTTATAAATTGCAGGATGTAGATGTATTATTTCAGTGTTTACTGATGGATCAGATGGATTGGGAAGAAGGAAAGTTGTATGTGCAATTCAGTACTGTATATTTATTACTGAGTTTAAGAAATAAATGACAGAATAAGTATGATTGGTTATAATAAAATAAATTGAACAAATAAGTAGAGGGAGGGTCTGATGAATAAAGAAGATCATTTTATAGATACAGATAAATTGGGTGATGTGTTACTTGAGTTTTCAAAAAAAATAAGTCGTTTCTCACAAAATATACCAGATACTTTATTTGGAAGTTTGACAGAATTTTTAAAAAATATACCAGATGATGTTAAGAATACGCAACTTTTTGCAAACGTTCAAAAACTAAGTAATTATGATTTGAATTATGAAGATGTCTGGTGGTTGGTAGACAGTTATGGGCTTATTGATAAAGAAGATGCGGAAGAAGAACTTATGGAGTATTATGAGCAAGAAAATAAATTACATTGTTATATAAAAAGTATTATAAGCAATCCGTCCATAAGTGAACGTGAAAAATTAGTAATATTGTTATCACATATAGAACCGTTAATATATAATACTTTAAATTACACGAAACAGCCTTATTCAAAAGTGAAACAAATAGTAAAACGAATGTCTATAGATGAAAATGAGGGAATGTCTTCTGAGAGTGTGGGAAAACTTTACGTTATGGGAATTACATATGTAGTGTTTGCAAATACTGACGCTTATACAAAGGAAATTGATAAAAGAATTCCGTTTAGAAATAATATTCT
>ENA-OQID01001282-OQID01001282.1-human-gut-metagenome-genome-assembly--contig:-NODE-1282-length-10186-cov-2.448907_pt1 | contig 10186 bp, 10 predicted proteins | sample MGYA00242567_ERZ504727 | MGnify/ENA primary metagenome ERZ504727 (study PRJEB26092, sample SAMD00036215) | human gut metagenome | host: Homo sapiens | study: EMG produced TPA metagenomics assembly of...
AAACTTCTATATGGCAATGTTGAAGAACGTATACCATCCACCGGTTGTGGAAGCATTTAAGACATATGTGATCGAGCAGGCACAGAAGGAATGGGATTATAAGACCAGCTAATCTGACTTAATAAAATATCAGAATACAAAAAGATATGGGACTGTCCCGTCAGTCGAGACACCCCATATCTTTTTATAATAACCGATACATTCAATATTATGACTTGATATCCGGCACTTCTGATATCATAAACCAGATCTGTCATGTTATATTATTTTTCTTCATCCATAGTACGAAGTCTGTGTACCAGTTCTTCGCAGATTTCCAGTTCGTTCTTGCCGTCTGTCTCGATGATAATGTCTGCTGCCGCCTCGTATTTGGCGCGGCGTTTCTCCATCAGATCTGCGATAAATGGAACAGTCTTATTGTTCTCGATCAGCGGACGGTCATGATTATTTTTGACGCGGTCAAGGATTGTCTCCGGTTTTGCTGTGAGGAGAACAACACGGCCATTCTTCTTCATCTCTACTACATTGCACTCTCTCATTGGAGTACCCCCGCCGCAGGAGATCACAACATTGCTGCGTGACTGCATTTCGATAAGCAGATTTGTCTCAAGATCACGGAAATACTGCTCACCGTATGTCTCGAAGATATCGGAAATACTCATTCCCTGTCTCTGGGCAATGATCTGATCCATCTCTACCACATCCATGGCAAATACATTCTTAAGGAAATCAGAAATTGTGGACTTTCCGGCACCCATGAAACCGATCAGCACGATGTTGTAGTTGAAGAGTTTTCTTGCCTGGATCCGTTTACTGTTTGTACGGATACATTCAAATACATCGGAAACCTCGTCCTTATGGCGTCTACCTTCCATTCTCTTCTCCAGCCATTCTTTCTGCTTCGCTTCCTGCTCAGGCTGTAAAATCTGGAGTTCGTTGGCTTCTTTATATGCCATAATGTCCTCCACGATCCTGTTACGCATGATAAGTGCATCCAGAATGATCTCATCACACTGGCCAAGACTCTCTCTGAGTATTTCTAACTGATTCATATCTCTTTCCTCTATCTTTCCTATGTCAGCTTGCAGCAGACCGCAGATCAGTCACAAACTGCCATAAACTATTCACGAACGGCAATATATGAATGCCGACTGTTAAGATTTATTATATCAATGTTGCTTTCGCATAGCAACCCTTTAAACCATTAAATTGTTTCATCTGTTTGATAGTTTTTTTCTATGAATTCGACAGACAATTCTATGGCAAGACTCTGATGACGGTTCTTTAAGGTTCCCATATAATATATCTAATGAAAAAAATCATGAAATACTTTTTCAGTGTACCATTTAAAACTGATTTTTTCCACCGATTTCTCCGCATAGACCGGATAAAAATCTATCAGTTTTCCATCCAGGTAATAGGCAATGCGGCCAAGCTTCTCCCCCTTAAGAACCGGTGCACTGACTTTCTGTGGAATTTCTATTTTACAGGTTACAGTTTCCCCTTTTTTCAGAAGGACTTCTTTTTCCCTGTCATATGCGGTTACACTGCATTTACCTCTCAGATAGATTTTCGTTCCTATATCCTGACCATCTTCCACTCCGTCTGTTACCAGGATTTTTCCGGTCTGTGGTTCTTTCCAGTAGGTTTCGTACTCATAGTTGTAATCTCCGAAGTCCAGCAGTTTCTCTGTGTCACTCCATTTATAGGTTTTGTGGTTGGGCCACCCACAGCCAAGGAGACTGACGATAAATATTTTGCCCTCTTTTTCCCAGGCACATACATAACAGTAGCCTGCCTGAGAAGTATAGCCTGTTTTTCCGGCAAGAACTCCGTCTCTCATATCAAGAAATGCATTGGCATTATGTACGGAAAAGGTTCTCTTTCCTGTAATCTCCGAGAATGTATGATCTCTGGTCTGTGCAATGTGCAGGAATGTTTCGTTTTTAATAGCATAGCGCATGATCAGTGCCAGATCTGCGGCTGTTGTATGATGTTTTCCATTCTCATCCTCAGCATCCAGGCCATTGGGTGTGATAAAATACGTATCCTTACATCCTATCTGTTTTGCTTTCCGGTTGAGCATTCTGGCAAAGCCTTCCACGCTTCCCCCACAGTGTTCTGCAATGGCAACTGCTGTGTCATTGTGGCTTTTCAGCATCAGTGAGTACAGAAGATCCTCCAGATAATATTGTTCTCCTTTCTGAAGTCCCAGCTTTACTTCCGGCTGGGATGCCGCATTCTGAGAAACCAGAACATAATCATCCCCCGGAGAGTTCTCCAGTGCCACAATACAGGTAAGCACCTTGGTTGTACTGGCATTTGCCAGAGGACGCTCACCGTCCTTTTCATAGAGTACCCTGCCGGACTCTCCGTCCATGAGGACTGCTGATAATGCGTATAGTTCTGCCGGTTCTTCTGCAACAGGTTTCATATCTACTGTCTGAGGTATTTTGCACTCCGCTCCCCGGGCGGAGGTGTATGTCTGCGTAAACAATAACACCGCCGTCACAACAATGACAGCGGCAATATGTTTCATTCTCATACTCCACCTCACATGCTGGCAATCCATGAATATCACTGTTCATAATTTACGGTTATTCACAGATTTGTTGTTTACAGGATATCTGCTTCACCCTATAAGATAATTTATGCCTGCATGTCCGGAATATGACTGTCACAGTTCCGAAAAATATCGGGATATGCCCATTACCCGTTATAAGTCCGGTCCCATCTTTCGCTCAGATGATAAGCTCCCTCCCTTAAGGTATAAAGCTCTCCCAGATATTCCACAGCTTCAGGAACCGCCGCTCTGTAAAGGTTCTCAAGTTCAGGCATTGGAGCTTTTGCCTGCTCTACTGCTTCGGCAGTCATGAAATGTTCAATGACAGAGCCGATTGACTTTCCGCCCAGTCCCAGAAGTTTCCCCAGAATCCTGCGTTTTCTTCCATGGTCATCACACACCATGAAATTGGTAAGAATTTTCATCATCCTGACAGAAATATAAATGTTTATGGTTTTCACCAGAGGAATGGCCCTGTGGATCACTCTGGCATATTCCATCTTCGGCATGATCCCGCAGGCCGGATAATAATGGTCGGGATCTTTACCTGTCTCTTCCATAAGCACACGGTCAAATTCCTTCTCCAGAACAATGTGAGGAATGACGCCTTCTGCCGCCATCTTATTTACATAGGGATGGCATGTGGAGTCCAGAATATAATGACAGCCAAATCCAAGAAGATATGCAAAAAGTGCCTCATCATCATTTCTTCTGACCTGCCGCATCCCTTCTTCAAAAAAGGCTCTTGCCTTCTCATGATGCATCTCAATCCCAAACTGGGTGACAGGATTCTTTGAAACCATATAGTAGAACAGGATATCCGGCCCATGTAAACCGATCCTGTACAAGTCCCCATGTCTGCGGATCAGGGCTTTCATATCTGAAGGCAGTCTCTTATATACTTCTTTTCCAAATAAATCATGCGCATATGTAGTTGGCATTAGTTTTTTCTCCTTTATCTTACACATCCAGTTTCAGCTGGATTTCTTCCTCTGCCTCTGCCTTAAAGTCCTCTATCTGAACAGGATCAGGGACAGGCAGGGATTCCAGATCCTGTACGCCGAAGCAGCGCAGAAACTCTTCCGTGGTCCCGAGCAGGATCGGACGTCCGGGGGCATCCAGACGCCCCAGCTCCCTGACCAGACTGTATTCTACCAGCTTGTTGATGGCATGGTCACATTTTACCCCTCGGATCTTCTCGATCTCCGCCTTTGTAACCGGCTGTTTGTATGCAATGATGGATAAAGTTTCCAGCATAACATCTGACAGTGCCGGCTTCTGAGGATGCAGGGCAATATTGATCAGATACTGATAATATTCTTTCTTTGTACACATCTGGAAAGAATTCTCCAGTTCTATGATCTGGATGCCTCTGTTCTCTTCCTGATAACGGTCCATCATATTGCGGATAATCCTTCCTGTTGTCTTCTCGTCCACACCGATGGCTCTGGCGATCCGGGGCAGTTCTACGGAACCGCCCATTGCAAAAAGTATTGCTTCTATCGCAGCTTCTGTTTCCTTAATCTTCACTCAGTCTTCCTCATTCCTTATCCTTTTATTACATATTTATCTCTGTATTCTGTGGTTCATCTTCCGCAAATTCTGTAAGATTCTTCCATGTATCCGGGTCTGTCTGTACTTCAACAGAGATATCATCAAACAGCCCGTCCTGCTCCACGTGGATATGTCCCATTTTCATCAGTTCCAGTATGGAGAGAAAGGTGACGATCACCTGTACTTTCGAGCACTGACTTTCCAGGAGATTTCGAAAACTGAATTTCCGATGGGTACGGGCAAAATCTTTGATCTCTATCATCTTATCAGACAGACTGATCTCTTCCTTCTCGATGGTTCCGAATTTGCTTCGGATAGGATCGACCTTGTCTTCCTGCCTGCGGATGATGGACTTGTAGATTGCCTTCAGCTTCTCCAGTGTGAGACCTGCCAGAAGTTCCTTTGGATCTACAGGCTCTCTGTACTGCAGTACCTCATCGGGAAGAGTGGGCTCTTTAAAGAATACATTTGCCGCATCGTCCATCTTGTCCTTCAGCTCATAGGACATAAACTTATACATCTTATATTCCAGAAGTTTCTCCACCAGTTCCGCTCTGGGATCTTCCTCTTCTCCCTCCTCATTGACCTCTTTCGGGAGAAGCATTTTACACTTGATATCCAGCAATGTGGCTGCCATGACCATGAACTCGCTCATGATCCCAAGGTCTTCCCGCTCCATGGCATGGATATATTCCATATACTGATCTGTGATCTCCACGATGGGGATATCATAGATATCTATTTTATTTTTTTCGATAAGGTGCAGTAAGAGATCCAGAGGACCCTCAAACACTTCCAGCTTTACCGGAATTCCCATAGCACAGTCTTTTCCTTTTCAAGTAAATATTTCGCTGCCATACAGTCAGCAGACAGTAACAATATTCTCAGGCATTCGGTTTCAGATCCACCATCAGCAATTCCCTGGGATTATGGATCCTTACAGGTATGGTGTGTTCCCCTGCTCCTGCGCTTACCAGCATATGCTGTTCCTTCCTGTGGAAATCTCCGCAGCAGAACTTCGGAAATGGATGAAGCTGTGGGGAAAGCAGCCCATTGTGCCTGCCAATTCTTACAATCCCTCCATGATAATGCCCGCTCAGGATCAGATCTGCCCCCCAGTCAAAATAGGTATCTCCATATTTGGGACTGTGGGCCAGAAGAATATTCAGGGAATCGGAAGATGGTTCTCCGATCAGTTCCCTGACTTCCTCTCTTTTAAGCTGTGGAGAAAATGGCTTTTTATAATAGATCAGAGGTACTTCCAGACCATAGACAGTAAGGCTGGTTTTTCCCACCTGCAGGCTGCAGGATTCATTATGCAGGATATGGATCCCGGCTGTCTTCAGCTCCTTTTCATATTCCTGATATCGGGCTGCCATACAGTTCTCCTGAGGATCTGTCCTGTACAGCTTATATTCATGGTTTCCCAATGCATAATAAACCGGATACTGCTGAGCAAGGCTCCTCAGAAGAGATGATGCAGTCTTTAAAGAAGCAGAATCATTTCTCACGATCATATCACCGGCAATGAGAATCCCATCCGGTCTGTACCGGTGGATCGTCTCCAGAAGCTTTCTGTTATCAGGGCCAAATTCCATGCCATGAAGATCTGCGAGCACCGCAAATCTGATGCCTCTCGCATCCTTTATTTTGTTAGAATGGATTGTATAATGTACGGTTTTAAATCTTTTCATGCAAGTTTTCTTTTCCCTTTATGTTCACTTTGTGTCTGACAACGCATTCTGCGGGATATTATTTTCCGAATCCGCAGTTCGGGAATGTACAGACATCACAGTTCAGGCAGAGTCCACCCTCTCCAAGTTGGTTAATCTCTGATAATGTGATCTCATCATCTGCCATCAGTCTCGGCAGAAGCAGATCAAAGATGGTATTCTTTGCATACATAACACATCCCGGAAGCCCAAGGATCGGTATCTGCCTGCCGTCTTTCTCATAATAGGAAACCAGCATCATAGCTCCCGGAAGTACGGGTGCACCGTAGGATACGATGCGGGTTCCTGTTGCTTTGATCGCACCCGGAGTTCTGTCATCCGGATCTACGCTCATTCCACCGCTGCAGACTACCATATCGGCTCCCTCTTCGATAAATTTCAGGATATCGGCTGTTATCTGTTCCATATCATCACCCGGTTTTGTCTGGCCGATGACCTCTGATGGAAATTTTGCAAATTTATCTCTCAGTACAGGAGTGAAGGTGTCAGTGATCAGACTTTTCTGCACTTCACTTCCTGTTGTTACGATACCCACCTTTTTCTTCTTATATGGCAGAATGGAAAAGATCGGCTCTGTGCCTGCCACCTCTGCTGCACGATCCATTTTCTCTTTCTCAATCACCAGAGGGATAATTCTGGTTCCTGCCAGTTTGTCGCCCTTCTTTACAGGAAAATCTCCATGGCGGGATGCGATCATCATCTCTCCAAGTGAATTGACAGCCAGCAGAGCTTCTCTGCGGATCTTAAGCACTCCGTCAATGTCTGCGATCAGCTCGATTTTTCCCTCTTTTATATCAGAACCATGCATGGTGTCCGAATCTCCGGCACAGATCTTATAAAGGATCTCTGCGCCTTCATTCTCATGAAGGATTCCTTCTTTCTTCTCCCACACATATAAATGTTCTTTTCCTACAGAGAGTAACAGAGGAATATCCTCTTCTCTGACAATATGACCTTTCTTAAAAAGCACCCCTTTTTTTACATCTTTGATAATCTGTGTGATGTCATGGCACAAAATGTGCCCTACGGCATCTTCTGTACGGATTTCTTTCATTAATATAGTACCTTCCTTTTGTTTTTTATTTCCCTCAATACCCATTTGGATTTTATTATACATCGGATTGCTGTCCTTTGTCAAAAAATTATAAAACTGTCCAAAATACTTTTTGTTTACAGGTTACTGTTCACTCTGTTCTCAGTAACATTTACAATCTCATGATGACTGTTTTCAGGCAGTCCGGATATGTGGCTTTTTCTGCATTTTCCCCGTAAAGGATCCGCACTCTTCCCAGTTCCTTCCCATCGACGGAATAGATCATCTCCCCTGCCAGGGTGTTCTTTTTCACCGGGGCCTTTACTTCCCTGTGGATTCTCAGCTTTCTTTTTACATTCCCGATATTCTGTCCTGTAGTGTCCAGATAGTGAAACTGTTCTTCATAAACCAGGGAAACCGTCTTTTTCTTTCCATTTCTGACCGGGACCTCAGGCAGAGCTTCCATTTTCTTATCTATGTACAGGCTGCATTTTGAAAAGCCATAATTTAACATGGAGGCAGCATCTTTAAATCGCACTTTATAGTCCGGGGCTGCCATCACTACTGCGATCAGCGTAATGTCATTTCTTTTGGCGACTGCGCTGAGGCAGTATTTTGCAATGCTGGTGCTTCCTGTCTTCAGGCCGACACAGCCCTCATAGCTGCGGATCAGTTTGTTGGTATTGGTAAGTCCGAATTCTTTTGTCCCCTGCCTGGTCACATGGGTGATATTTTCCATCCATATGGAAGAATATTCCAGAATTTTCGGATATTTTGTGATCAGTTCCCTGCTCATGATGGCAATGTCCCTGGCTGTTGTGTAATGATCGGGAGATTCTGTCAGACCACAGCAGTCTTCAAAATGAGTATTTTTCATCCCAAGTCCTTCTGCCCGTTCATTCATGTGGCGGACAAATTCCTGTTCACTGCCGCAGATATGCTCTGCCATTGCTACGCTGGCATCGTTTCCTGACGCGATTACAATGCATTTGATCAGGGTTTCCACTGTCTGGATTTCCCCCTCCTCCAGAAACACCTGAGAACCGCCCATTGACTTTGCATGGGCACTGGTTGTGACTGTATCGTCCATTTTCAGGCTGCCTTTATCCAGAGCATCAAAGATCAGGATCAGAGTCATGATCTTCGTGATACTGGCAGGGCTTCGTCTGGTATCCGCATCCTTCTGATAAACGACTGTTCCTGTCTGCGCTTCCATTAAGATTCCTGATGGTGCTTCAATAAGATCTGTGGATTCTGCCTGTCTGGTATTGATTTCCTCGGGCAAAAAGATCCCGGCGGCATAAGCAGGGGTAATGATAGTGCAGACCATGATGATCACAGCGCATATTATGGAGATCCATTTTTTTCGCATATTATCTCTCCGATCAATGTACCGGCAGGCTGCCGGCGCACGCTCTAAGACTACTTTCTTTATTCATTATATAGCAATCCAATAAAATAATGCATCTTAATCCGATCCGATACCTGATCATGATCAGATAAAAAGCACTGAAAACCATAAAAATACGATTTTCAGTGCTCATTTTACATCAGTGGCGCAAATACGCGGAAAATATTCTGCATGATACGCAGCCCTATATTTCTTTTCAGGCAGAATTCCGGTTCTATCTGCCTGCAATATTCCATAGTCTGGATAAAATCATCTTTGATATCCTGTATTACTCTGTTTCTGTAGATCCATACACCATCCTCAAAATGAAGATAAAGACTTCGATAATCCAGGTTGATGGTTCCCACAACTCCAATCTCATCATCACTCACAAAGGATTTTGCGTGAAGGAAACCGGGCTGATATTCATAAATCTTTACACCGGCTTCCAGAAGCTGTCTGTAATAGGACTGGGTAAGGATAAATACCAGCTTCTTGTCAGGGATTCCCGGCGTCATAATACGCACATCCACCCCGCTTTTGGCTGCCAGACATAGGGCAGTCATCATCTCATTGTCTATGATCAGATAAGGAGTACAGATATATACATATTTTTTTGCCTTGTTGATAATGTTCAGATATACATCTTCACCGACAACCTCCTCATCCAGAGGTGTATCACAGAACGGCTGGACAAATCCGTCACTCTCAAATTCTTCCTCATGATATCTGTGGGGAAAATAGGCTTCATAATCAATACTTTCTTCAGATCTGCCGATCACCGCCCACATATGGAGAAACATTACCGTCATATTCCAGACAGCTTCTCCCTTGAGCATAACAGCGGTATCCTTCCAGTGTCCGAAACGCTCTTTCTGGTTGATATATTCATCTGCAAGATTGATGCCTCCCGTAAATCCAACCCATCCGTCAATGATACAAAGCTTCCTGTGATCCCGGTTATTCTGGATAATATTCAAAATGGGACGGAAAGGATTAAATACCTGACATTTGATTCCTTTTTTCTGAAGCTCTTCATAATATTTATGGGGAAGTGTTGTAAGACAGCCAAATCCATCATAGATCAGGCGCACATCCACACCCTCCGCAGCTTTCTTTTCCAGAATATTCAGGATTGTCTGCCACATCACCCCATCATTGATAATGAAATATTCAATAAAAATATATTTCTTCGCCTGTTTCAGTTCCCTCACAAGCACCGGGAACATATCATCTCCTACCTGAAAATACTCTGCAGTTGTGTTCTCATGGACCGGAAATCTGGAAACATCCGAAATATATCTGGACTGGTTCGAAGCCGAGGGATCCAGCGCCTCCAGCTTCTGCCTCGTCTGTGGCTGATCCCGCAGATACTCCCTGCTCTCCTCAATCCTCTGTTCAAAATGTTGCTGCATGATCGCAGCGATCCTGGAACGTCCAAATACAAAATATAATACCACTCCAAGGATTGGCAGGATCAGGATCAGCATGGTCCAGGCCAGTTTATAGGAAGGATTTATTTCCTTATTCAAAATCCACAATACCAGCACAATACCTATCAGCCTTAATCCAATATCAATGTATCTGGAATAAGCGGCCAGACGCAGTACCATCATTAAGATCCATCCAAGCTGGACGAGCATTGCAACCGCAACATAAAAGATTCTGTTGAAAATCAGCTTTGCCAGTTTTTTAAACAGTAAAAGGATCCAGTTTTTCTTTTCTTTAAGTATTTTGTTATTTTCTGCCTTCAAGATTACTTCCTTCCCCTGATTATTGTCCAAATTATGATAAAAATCCCTGACAGAACTGCCAGGGATTTTTGCGCACAATTAATTATATTTACGTTTTCTTGCGGCTTCAGATTTCTTTTTACGACGAACGCTTGGTTTCTCGTAATGCTCTCTTTTGCG
>ENA-OQID01001283-OQID01001283.1-human-gut-metagenome-genome-assembly--contig:-NODE-1283-length-10185-cov-4.725564_pt1 | contig 10185 bp, 8 predicted proteins | sample MGYA00242567_ERZ504727 | MGnify/ENA primary metagenome ERZ504727 (study PRJEB26092, sample SAMD00036215) | human gut metagenome | host: Homo sapiens | study: EMG produced TPA metagenomics assembly of...
CACTGGTGTAAACGATAAGGGCGTTTTCTTTCATGGCCTGCTCGCCGTAATCCTTCAGTACCTGCGTGCCGGAGTAAGGCTTGTTGCACAGCACCTTGTGGCCGGTCTTTTCCTCAAACTCGTGGATCAGCTCATCCGGGAAGCCGTTCGGGAAGGTGGGCAGCGGCTTGGGGCTTACCACACCGGCGATCTCCCAGTGACCAATGGTGGTATCCTTGCCCATGCTCTGCTCCTGCAGGCGGGCAAAGGAGCCGATGGGCGCTGCGGTCTTTTCGCCTGCGGTCACACCATCAATGTTGAACATGCCCATCTTTTGCAGGTTGGGGCAGTTGAAGTTGGGATGTTTTGCAATGGCACCCAGGGTGTTGGTGCCCTCGTCGCCAAAGGCGGCGGCATCCGGCTCTGCACCGATTCCAAAGCTGTCGAGGACGATCAGAAAAACACGCTTTTCCATATCGTTTTTTCTCCATTTCTTCCGGGGACCTGCCCCGGATAAGTGATACTATCTTTACTTATCATTATAAGCAAATCCTGTGCCGGATGCAAGCTTTTTCGCCTTCCCGCAAATATCCGTCATTTTCACCAAAATGTTCGTCATTTTGTTCACGAATTGACCGGGCGTTTTTTCATTTTTAAACGTAAATGCGTCATTCCGTGGCAAAGATTTCTTGACCGCCTAAAAAATTCAGCCACAGCGCAAAGTTTTCCTTGCCCTATTGTATCCCAGCGGATATAATAATAGGTGGAAAAGTTTTGAACCACAGGATTTTTCCGCTTTTGTACCACAGCACGGGATTTTTCCCGTTGGCCACGTGCAGCTGTCTGTATGACAGCGGACAGCCTGCCGCAAAATAGAGAATGTGAAGTTGTAGTTGGAGGTAGTAAAAGTATATGAGAAAAACAAAGATCATCTGCACTCTGGGCCCGTCCACCGATCAGGAAGGCGTTCTGCGCGAGCTGGTCGCCAACGGCATGAATGTTGCCCGTTTTAATTTTTCCCACGGCTCTCACGAGGAGCATCTGGGCCGCTTTGAAAAGCTGAAGGCCATCCGTGAAGAGCTGGGCAAGCCGGTCGCTGCCCTGCTGGACACCAAGGGCCCCGAGATCCGCCTGAAGGACTTCAAGAACGGCACTGAAATGCTGGAAGCCGGCCAGACCTTCACCCTGACCACCCGCGAGGTGGAAGGCACCAAGGAGATCTGCTCCATCACCTATAAGGACCTGCCGCAGGACGTGCAGCCCGGCGGCACCATCATGCTGGACGACGGCCTGATCAAGCTGCAGATCATCACCGTGAACGACACCGATATCGTGTGCAAGGTGCTGAACAACGGCAAGATCAAGAACAAGAAGGGTGTCAATGTGCCCGGCGTGCATCTGTCCATGCCGTATATGAGCCAGCGCGACCGCGACGATATCATCTTTGGCGCACAGCAGGGCTTTGACTTCATCGCTGCTTCCTTCGTGCGCACCGCGCAGGATGTGTACGATATCCGTAACCTGCTCAACGAATATGATTCCGATATCCGCATCATCGCCAAGATCGAGAACCGTGAGGGCGTGAACAACATCGACAGCATTCTGGCTGCAGCCGATGCTGTCATGGTGGCCCGCGGCGATCTGGGCGTTGAGATCGACTTTACCGAGCTGCCCGGCATTCAGAAGAATATCATCGAGCGCTCCTTCTCCTTTGGCAAGCCCATCGTCACCGCTACCCAGATGCTGGACAGCATGATCGTGAACCCCCGTCCCACCCGCGCCGAGATCTCTGACGTGGCAAATGCCATCTACGACGGCACCTCTGCCATCATGCTTTCCGGCGAGACTGCTGCCGGTGCTTACCCCGTGGAGGCCCTCAAGACCATGTCTGCCATTGCTGAGCGCACCGAGCAGGAGAATCACGCCCGCTTTGTTCCCCTCACCGAGAACACCGGCAAGATCAGCGTGAGCGATGCAACTGCACACGCTGCCTGCCTGACCGCCAAGGACGTGAACGCTGCCGCCATCGTCACCGTGTCCGAGTCCGGCAACACCGCCCGTCTGCTGAGCAAGTACCGCCCGGAGCAGCCCATCATCGCCTGCGTGATGAAGGAGCAGGTGCAGCGTCAGCTGGCCCTGAGCTGGGGCATCACCCCGCTGATGATGCCTCTGGCACACAGCACCGATGAGCTGATCGAGATGTCCACCTCTCTGGCCAAGGAGAACGGCTACCTGCACAACGGTGAGCTGGCCGTTGTGACCGCAGGCGTGCCTGTGGGCGTGTCCGGCACCACTAACATGATCAAGATCCACATGGTAGGCAACTGTCTGGCTACCGGTGTGGGCGTTGGCCGCGAGAATGCCGACGTGACCAGCGCCACCGGCAAGGCCTGCGTCTGCCGCACGCTGGAAGAGGTGCGTGCAAAGTTCAAGCCCGGCATGGTTCTGGTGGTGCCCTCCACCAGCAACGAAATGCTGAGTTACGTGCGTGATGCCGCCGCTCTGGTGGTGGAAGAGCCGGGCCTGAACAGCCATGCCGCCATTGCCGGCAAGGCCCTGCTCAAGCCTACCGTTGTGGGTGCCGCCGGTGCTACCAGCCACATCCGTGACGGCCTGATGATCGCTGTGGACTGCGCGCACGGCAGCGTGCAGCGCCTGCAGGCATAAGCCAAAGGAGAAAAACTCATGGAACGCATTGCAAGCTTCTGTGTTGACCATACCAAACTGGACCGCGGCATGTATCTGAGCCGTCAGGACGGCGATGTTCTCACATGGGACATCCGCATGAAAAGGCCCAATCACGGCGATTACCTGTCCACCGGTGCCGCCCACACGCTGGAGCATCTGTTTGCCACCTATGCACGCAACAGCGCCTTTCAGGACAGCGTGATCTACGTTGGCCCCATGGGCTGCCGCACCGGCTTCTATCTGCTCACCCGCGGCCTGACTCCCGCCGAGGCACTGGAGCTGACGGTGGAATCCTTCCGCTTCATGGCTGGCTTTGAGGGCGCTGTGCCCGGTGCCAGCGAAGTGGAGTGCGGCAACTACCGCGATATGGATCTGCCCGCCGCCAAGGCCGAAGCCGCTGCCATGCTGCCGGTGCTGGAAGCACTGACCGGCGACGAGCTGCATTACTAAGCTATCTTCACCCTTCAAATTCATCATCATAAAAAAGCGCTCTCCCAACGGAAACCCGGTGGGAGAGCGCTTTCGTTTTAGTTGTTCTTGATCGCATCCAGTGCCTGCCGTGCAGCACGGATGTTTTCTTCATCCGTTTGCCATACCTCAAACTCTGAAAAGCCCGGCAGCCCCATGGGCACGCCCTCGCGGCGGAAGGTCATGCGGCTTTGCAGCACCTGCTTGCCGGAAAGGTGGAACGCATGTGCCCCGGTCTGTGCGGCCAGTGCCGGGATGTTTTGTGCCGTGACACCGGCACCTACCAGAATTTCCACGCTGTCCCCTGCCCGCTCCACCAGTCGGCCGAGAAGCTCCGCTCCCTCTGGGGCACTCGCCGCCTGCCCGCTGGTGAGGATGGTACAAAGGCCCATGCTCCGGACCGTTTCCAGTGCCGCAAAGGGGTCGGCGCTGACATCAAAGGCACGGTGCAGGGTACACGCCACCGGACGGCCTGCCTTTTCCGCTGCCCTGCGCGCCGCCGCATAAATGGGCCGCATGGCCTCCGCATCCAGCTGCCCTTCCGGGGTCAGCACACCGGTCACGATACCATCCGCCCCAGCCTCCACCAGCTCTGCGGCCAGCTGTTCCATCTGGGCAAGCTCGTAGCTGTCGTAACAGAAATCTCCGAACCGGGGCCGCAGCAGAGCGCGCACCGGCAGGCCGGTCTCCGCCTTGACCTGACGCACCAGCGCAAGGCTGGGCGTTGTACCGCCCACGATCAGGTCGGCACACAGTTCCAGCCTGCTGGCACCGCCGCGCTTTGCTGCCAGTGCACTGGCAGTGCTGTCCACACATACTTCCAGAACGGAACGCATTTCAATTCCTCCCTTTTTGCCGGGCTTTGAACCCGGCATTCTGGTTTATTCTACCACGTTTTTCCGTTTTATAAAACCCTGTGGCAGCAAAAAAGCTGCGGCCCGGGTCTTATCCCTGCCGCAGCCTTTGTTGTTTTTTTCAGATCAGACCCAGCGCCTTGAACTCCTTTGCAATGCCGTCCTCGTATACCGAGGGAGCAATGCGGTCGCACCGCTTTTTCAGGTTTTCGGAGCCATTGGCCATGCACACACTGATGCCGACAACATCGGTCATCTGCAGGTCATTATCGCTGTCACCAAAGCCGATGGTATCCGCCAGCGTGCAGCCCAGATGATCACAGATGGCCTTGATTCCGGTGCCCTTATCAAATTTGCGGTTGATGAGCTCACCATTCACAAAGCCATCGGTCAGGCGGTCCAGCTTGCTTTCGCAGAACACGAACTGGTCGGCATAGAGCTGCTTTGCCTCGGCAAGGTCGCTCTCGTGGTCGGCAATGAACACGATCTTATACAGCGGTTCCCCTTTGTAATCGGAAAGCGGCAGGATGGACATGCCCTCTTCCATGGCTTTGCGCCAGCGTTCTGCTTCGCTGTTCAGCGGTGCATCGTTTTTTTTGTGGATAAATTTCCACCTCTCAGTCATCTTGCTTCCGCCAAAGGTGGCATCCCGGGCTTCCAGTGTGCACTCCACGCCATTGCGTTCCAGCGCCGCGCGCACGCCTTCAGCCTGCTGCGGCTCCATGGGGATATCCACCAGAGTCTTGCCATCGCACAGCACATAGCCGCCGGCGCTGCACACTGCGCCCGCAAAGCAGTCGTGACGCAGCAGCGGTTCGGTCATGCGGTGGTTGCGGCCGGTGCACAAAAACAGCTTGTGTCCGTTTGCTCTGGCGCGATCCAGTGCAGCCAGAGTGCTTTCCGGGATGAGCATATCACCCGGCGGCAGCAGCGTGCCGTCAATATCCAGAAAAATCAGCTTACGACCCATACTTTTATCCTTTATCATCAAAGGGAGCCTCGCTCCACGATCTGATAGCCCAGCGTCACCTGACGCACAGGCCCGCTGCTCCCATTTTCTTCCAGCATCTGCAGCAGGATCCGGGCAGCCTCCTGCCCCACCTGCTTCTGGTAAAAGCGCACCGTGGCCAGCCCCGGTTCCATCATGCTGCCAGCCCAGCTGTCGCCAACGCCTGCAAGACCCACATCCTGCCCCACATGCCGTCCTGCTTCCCGCAGGGCACGCATGGCACCAAAGGCCACCGTGTCAGTCACGCAGACCACACCGTCCAGATCCGGGCAGCGCACCAGCAGTTCCTGCATGCAGCGCTGGCCCTCCTCCATGGTAAAGGCGTTACAGCAGATGCGGGGCATCTGTTCGCCGTTCAGTCCGGCAGCGTTCAGCGCATCCTGCACGCCCTCACGGCGCTGCACGCCGGTGGCATCGTCCCGCTCTGTACCGCCAATATAAACGATCCTTTTGCGGCCATGGTCCAGCATCCGCTGGGCAAGTTCCCGGGCTGCAGTGCGGTCGTCGTTGTACACGCAGGCCACATCCTGAAAACGCTGGCCTGTTACCACCACCGGCACACGGCAGTTTTTCAGCGCCTGCGCCAGCTGAGGAGTATAATAGCTGCCCAGCAGGATGATGCCCGCCACGTGGTTGCGCTGCATGGCAGTCAGATAGCCCAATTCCCGCTGGGCGTCCAGCTCGGTGTTTCCCAGCAGCATCAGATAGCTCTTTGCATCCAGCTCACTGGCAATGCCTGCCGTGATCTGCCCCACCGACTGGGAACCGATGCTGGGAGCGATCACCCCCACCTGATTCACTTTTCCGGTGCGCAGAGTCTGGGCGGCGGTATCCGGGCGGTAGCCGGTCTTTTCCACTACCTCGTGGATGACAGCCCTCTTCTGTTCGCTCAGGGGGCCTCCGTTCAGGTAGCGGCTGACCGCCGCACTGGATACACCCGCCATTTTTGCAATATCACTGATGGTCATTTGCAGTACTTCTCTCTTTTGGGATGCATTGTTATGTGTAAACGTTTTCATGCTTATTATAAACCGCTTTCACCCATCCCGCAAGATGCGCTTTTCCCGGTTTATTCCGAACGCATTTTTGTTTTTCTGGCAACTGTGTACAAAAGACGGCTTTTTTCTGAGAAGCAGGGCATTACAGGCGGTCAGGCTGCGCCCATGCTCCATGCACGCACGGCAAGCCCCAGCAGCAGGACCACCAGCAGAACGATGAACACGGTTTTATTGCCAGTTCTTCTCTGTTTCTTTTTGCGGCCTGCCGTGCTGCGGCTTTTGGCCGAGCTGCTGCGCGCTGTGGTGCTTCTGCTGCCGGAGGAACGGCTGCCGGCCGTTTTGCGGCTCTGGGTGCTGCGGTTCTGGCCCTGCTTTGTGCTCTGGCGGGCTGGCTCGTGCGCAGCCGTTTTTTCTTCCGGCGCACGGCTGGATGCGATCGGCTCCTTTGCGCCACAGCGTGCCAGATAATTTTCTGCATCGCGGTAATAGCGGGCAAGTTCATTCTCGCGGAAAGCCGTGCCCACATAGCCGTCTTCCAAGCTCTCCACCGCCTCATTGAACAGGATCGCCGCCTGAGCAGCATCGGTGTGATCGGTGGCGTGGGCGGCTTCGTTGCGGGCGGTGCGCACAGCATTGCAGGCGCGGCGGGCCGCACCCGGATTGCTGGTATTGCCCAGCAGATCCAGCGGTTTGGCGGCATCCTTTTCCGGGTCCAGCAGAACCCGCATACAAATGGTGGTATCCAGCTGCTGCCAGCTGTTTTTGCCGGAAAGATCCGGCATACGGTCGTAGTAGTCCGGGCTTTCCTGCTGGCGCTGTGCAACGTGATCCAGCAATGCACCCAAGCTGTGCGCACCGGGTTTGTGCTCCCAGTGCCAGCGCAGCAGGCGGCGGCTGATCTCATCGCAGGCAGTCTTGATCTCAAAGGCAGCCTGTAAGGCTTCTTCCGGCATAATGGTTCTCCCTTCTTCTGGCATACAAAAAAGCGGAGAAGGCATACCGCCCTCTCCGCTGCTGTTTGTGTTACAGCACGAACTGGTAATACACGAAGCCGCACAGTGCCACTGCTGCACAGACAATGGCAGTGATGGGCGGCACCCAGCGGATCAGCGCTTCGGCCACGCTGTCGCGCTCGTCCTCGTATTCTTCCTCGTCGTCATAGGCAGGCTCCGGCTGCTGAGATATCGGCTGTGCACGGCGGGCTGCAGCAGGCATCACACGGGTGCCTTCGTCCGCAGCTGCATGAGATGCCCTGCCCGGGAACTGTGTCCGCATTCCGGCATCCAGTACACGGGTCTGCTCTGCAGCAGGTTCTTCCGGCTGTGGTTCTGCTTCACGGCACGGTGCACCCATGATCCGGGTCGGCTCCTCCTGCACGGGCGCTGCGCCCATAATGCGGGTAGGCTCTTCGGCCTGCGGGGCAAGAGGCGTTTCCAGTTCCGGCTCGGTCTGGGCAGGCTGTTCCGGCTGCAGCAGGGTGTTCAGCGCGTTCTGCAGCAGGATGCGGTCGCAGCCGCACTCCGAGCAGTACACGGTATCCTCCTCCTTCGGGTGGAAGGCACCGCAGGCGCAGTACCAGCCATTTTCAAACACCTGCGGCTGATACTTCAGCTCCGGGCGGTTCATGCGGGTCTCCAGCGCCTTTTCCAGCTCAGCAGACAGGCGCTTGGGGGCAGGCAGGCGCACGCGCTTGATGCCGTCCAGATGCACCACCCGCTTGCCGTTGTACACGTTGCACAGCGAAACATCCACGCTGGTGATGGCCTTTGCGGTAACGAACACCGCATCGTCCATGCCAAACAGTTCGCCGGGCTTTACTTCCAAGTCACGGTACTCGAACCGGTCCTCGCACAGGATCACGCCGTCCACGCCCTTGCACTTGAAGTGGATCTCCAGCGCGGTCAGGGTCACCTTGGAAATATTTTTGAAGGTCAGGCAGACCGCGTGCTCCCCGCTGACATCACCCTTGAGCAGCTCCACGCAGACGAACTGCACCGGGCTGCCGGGGGTGTAATAGTTTGCGCGGGTCCGTGCGACCGGGTTAAAATTTTCCTCCACGACACTCGCTCCTTTCCATTTGGATCAAATCAGTTCTGCGGGTCCTGTGCATCCGGCGTTTCCGGTGCAGCGGTCTCCGGCAGCGGCTGGGCCGTTTCGGCCTGTTCGGCAGGCTCAGCGGTCTCTGCAGGTTCAGCAGTTTCGGCCTGCTGAGCGGTCTCTGCAGTGGCAGCCTGCACGGTCTGAGCAGGCTGTTCCGGCTTCAGCTCATCGCCTTCACGCGGGGGCAGTGTGCCGCCCGCCATAATGGTGTTGAACTCCTGCTCGTTGAGCTTCTCGCGTTCCATCAGGGCCTGTGCCAGCGCGTGCAGCTGATCGATGTGCTCGGTCAGGGTGCGGCGGCAGGTCTCGTAGGCTTCATCGATGATATCCCGCATCTCGCCGTCGATCTCGGCAGCGGTGGTCTCGCTGTAGCCCTTGCCCTGACCCAGATCGCGGCCCAGGAAGGTCTCCTCCTGCGAGGTACCGTACACCACAGGGCCAAGCCGCTCCGAGAAGCCGTACTTGGTGATCATCTGGCGGGCAATGTTGGTGGCCTGCTGCAGATCATTGGAAGCACCGGTGGAGATATCCTCCAGGATCAGCTGTTCGGCCACGCGGCCGCCCAGACTGGAAACGATATCCTCGAACATTTCGCCCTTTGTCACGTAGCTGCGGTCTTTCTCGGGCAGGTACATGGTGTAGCCGCCAGCCTGACCACGCGGGATAATGGTGATCTCGTGCACACGGGGGTGATGCTTGCAGTAGAAGCCCGCCACAGCGTGGCCTGCCTCGTGGTAAGCAGTCAGCTTCTTTTCCTCGGGGGTCACAACGCGGCTCTTCTTCTCCGGGCCAGCCATCACCTTCATGGAAGCTTCCTCGATATCCTCCATGGTAATGGCCTTGCGGCTGCGGCGGGCTGCCAGCAGGGCAGCGTCCGCGGGTGCGGCCAGCAGATCGTCAAGCCGGATGATTTGCCCGCTGTACCCCAGCGCGGCGGCTGCGGCAGCGTGGGCCTCGTCCGTAACAAGAAATGCAGGGGTCAAAGTATCCAATACCTGCAAAGTGCGGGCAGCGGGCTGGCGGGTGTCAAGCACCGAGTAGCAACAGCCCGCGTAGACTGTGCCAAGCATGGCAGCAAAGGCGGAAACGGATTTTTCCAGGTAAAATGCCACCGGGCGGCGCGGCATCGTGCGGGACGCCAGAAAACTGCCGGCGCGGCGGGCCGTGTCGGTCAGCTGTGCCCAGGTACAGTTTGTCTGGTCATCCCCCACAGCGGGGGCATCCGGGCAGCGGGCGGACGTGGCTTCAAGCCAGTCCAGAATGTTTGTTTGCATAGAAAGCTCTTTTCTTAAAAGTTGGCATAGAGGAAACCAACGGTTTCATTGACGCAGATAAAGCTGAGGAGTACCATGAAAATAACAAGATAGTATAAACCCCAGCGCAGTGCAAGCGGCAGCCGCTGTACCTCTGCGTAAGGGTCGCGGCCTTGTTCCTTCAGCACACTATGGGCAAAGACCAGAAGGGTACTGATGATGACAAGCCCCCAGGCCGGGCCGGAGACTGCCGCGAAAGCGCCGGGTGCATTCGCGGCCAATGCGGACAAATTGAAATCCGTAAAGGTGTTGTGCAGGTAGATGCACCCCTGCACAAACTCATTGCGGTCAAAGTACCAGCCGATGTTGACGATGATAAAGGTCCGCACGATGCGAAAAACATGCCAGCCGCGGCTTTCGGTAGGAATGTGCAGCGCTGTGTTGAGCTTTTTGAAAGCGGGCTCCAGCAGGTCAGCCAGCGCAATGACAAGACCGTTATACAGACCCCAGGCAAGGTAGTGCGCCTGCGGGCCGTGCCAGATGCCGACTACGGCAAACACAAGCAGGTTGGCGACTGCAGCGGGCAGCACACGGCCAAAATGCTTGCCCCAATGCGATGTGGCCCACTTGCCGAAGCGCTGCATCAGCCTAGTCAGTGCAAAGGGATAGAACAGGTAATCACGCATCCACGCACCCAGCGAAATATGCCAGCGCCGCCAGAAATCCCCCAGCGAGGTAGAAAAATACGGCTGCCGGAAGTTGGGCATCATCTCAATGCCGTACAGCTGCGCAACACCCAATACCATATCAATGCCGCCGGAAAAATCTGCATACTG
>ENA-OQID01001285-OQID01001285.1-human-gut-metagenome-genome-assembly--contig:-NODE-1285-length-10168-cov-3.652165_pt1 | contig 10168 bp, 5 predicted proteins | sample MGYA00242567_ERZ504727 | MGnify/ENA primary metagenome ERZ504727 (study PRJEB26092, sample SAMD00036215) | human gut metagenome | host: Homo sapiens | study: EMG produced TPA metagenomics assembly of...
TGCCTTGTTGTTGAAGCCACCGGCCTGGTCGATATAATAGCTTGCCTTCTTGCCCTTAACGAAACCTACGGTGTTCGGATACATCACCTCACCGTTGATCTTCACCGTTCCGGTGTACTGCGGAACAACGATGCGGTCGCCTTCGCGAAGCACGATGTCGGCATCGCTGCCTGGGTTGGCAATAGCCTTGTCGAGCTCGATACCTACTGAATAGGTGTCATCGATCTGGAATTTCTTGATACGCTCACTGTTTGTGATGTCAACACTCTTGCCGGTCTTTGCTGCCTCCTCGGCAGCCACCTGCTCATACTGCTCAAGGGCCATCTTGCGGGCTGCCTCCAGACGCTTGCGCTCACTCTCGTTGATCTTTCTTACGAGTGTAGCACCGGCTGCATATCCACGGTCATTGATACCTCCGGCAGCCTTGATGACATCGCTCAGACGGGTGTTCTTTCTTTGCAGCGTATATGTACCGCTGAACATCACCTCACCGTCAACAACGACATTCTGCTGTTTTGAGAAGCCCGGGCTCTTACGCACATACACCTCGTCGAATGGCATGAGGTGGAAGCCTGGAGTACCGTCGATCACGAAGCCGTCTTTCAATGCGAAACTGTATGTATAAGCTGAGATGGAGTCGTTGGTAAGCGCCTTTGGATTCATCACGCGGCGCGCCACATCGACCTTCACTGTGGAAGCGGAATTCTTCAGACCTCCTGCCTGAAGCACGAAGTCCTCAAGCGTCTCATTGGATGCGTATTTATAGATGCCAGGATAGTTCACCTCTCCGTGTATCGTTATGGTCTGTTCTTCCATCATCTCCTGCTTCGTAGGGATGAACAGCACATCGTTAGGCTTCAACGGCACATCGGCTACCTTACCGTCAAGGATGCCTTCCACATCAACCGGCACCACTTCCAGAGTGCGGTCTTTCTTCATGCGGTGCATCACGGCACGTGCGGTGAACGCCTCCTCTCTGAGACCGTCGGCATGCTCCAGCAAGCTACGCACGCTGTTTATCTCGCCGCCTACCTGATACATACCTGGACGGAACACGGCACCCTTTATCTCGACCATGTTTGAATATCTGTCGAGGATTGAGTCTACGCTTACCGAGTCTTCGTCGCTCACCTGGAATGAACTCATGTCGAACTCGTCCACATTATATACTGAATATTCCTTTCCGGTCTTTCTCACCACTCTAACCGACTTAGTATAGGCATCGCCAGTGAAGCCACCGGCATATTTCAGCAATGAGCCGACGCTTTCGTTCTTCTTCATCTCATACCACATAGGGCGCTTCACCTTACCGGTAAGATTCACCAGGCAGTCGTACGGACCGACCACAATGACATCGTTGTCGGCAAGGCGCACATTACCCGTCAGTTTGCCGTTGAGCATATAGTCATAGATATCCACTACGGTGACAAGGCGGTTGTTGCGATAGACCTTGATGTTACGAAGTGTACCGAGGTCGTTTGTTCCTCCTGCCATATAAAGGGCATGGAACACGGTGGCGAAGGCTGACAGGGTGTATGTGCCAGGAGCTTTCACCTCTCCCATGACGTTGACCATTATCGAGCGGGTCTCACCAACGGTGAGCTTGATATGCGAGCTGCTGTATCTCGATCCCAAAGTGGAGCGCAATTTGGCGTTCGCCTGACTCACCGTAAGTCCGCTGACTTCCACCGGTCCATATCCGTCTATCGTAACGAATCCGTCCGGTGATACCGTGCACTCAATGGTCTTCTGTGAAGCTCCGTAGATATCGATGAACACGGCATCGCCAGGACCGAGACGATAGTTCTGCGGTGTGGCAATGTTCATATTCGGTTCAAAAGACAAGTTCTTGTTGTTGAAGATGTTACGTCCGAACACCTTTCTCTTGGTCTTCTCCATCATGAGCTTCTCAAGAAGGGCTGCCGTATCGGGCACGAACTCGTCGAGTTCGTCACGCATGTCGTTCCACTCATCGTTGGTATCGTCAAACACATAGCTGCGCTTGTCTTTAACGCGACCGTCCTTCAAACGGTTCTGCGAGTCATACTGCGACTTCTTGTCGTCAAGATATTCATCATCTTTGGCATCGCCGTTGGCTTTCTTCTTGCCGTTCGACCTCAATCTTGTGTCGTTCTTGCTTCCGGTAGTGCTCGACACCTGTCCCAATCCCTGGTCCTTGGCGGCACGCTCATATTTCTTTTTCACACGACGTATCTGCTCGATGTTAACGCCATTCTGCATGAGTTTCGTAACGATCTGAGACTGAGGGGTTCCGGCATTGTGCTCCTTTACGATGAATTTCATAACCTGGTCATCGGTCATTGACGACTGCGCCATGATGCTCATCGGAATGAGCACGGACATTAAAATTGCTATGATGAATCTTTTCATAATGAAGAATTTGTTTCTATTTGGTTTTTCTGATGTATTTTATGTTAGAACTTTTTTCCGCTCACGATGCTGATGAACGTCTTGGCAATGATGCTGGCATCAAGAGCCAGCGACCTGCGCTTCAGATAGTCGGTATCCATATGCAGACGGATCAGCATCTTTTCCATAGTATCGGTATAGCCATTATAGAGGGTGGCTTCCGATGTCAGTCCGGGCCTCATCTCATAGATGAGCACATAGCTGGGGTCGTTGGCCATAATCTTGTCGATATAAAACCGGCGCTCCGGACGGGGGCCTACAAACGACATGTCGCCCTTCAGCACATTCCAAAGCTGGGGCAATTCGTCGAGATGATGCTCACGCAAGAACAACTCTGTCTTTGTGGACTGCCCTATGCTGCTTTTCGCCACAAGCTGAGGCTCCTTCTCCGGCTCGCTCATGGTGCGGAACTTGTAAATGGTAAACGGCTTCCCTCTATATCCGATGCGCTCCTGCGAAAATATAGCAGGACCGTTTTTCTGTCTCTTCAGCATGATGGCTATCACCAGATAGACCGGCGAGAGGATTATCATGCCGGCAAGAGAGAAGACTATGTCAAACAGGCGCTTGACGGTTCGCTGAACACAGCCCATCGCGTCATGGCTGCCTTCGAAACCGCTCACCTCTTCTGTATTTTGATTACTCACTTTGTTTATTTACTTATTTCTTATTTTCTTTAAAACCGACAAACGGCTCTTTTATTGCATAATTTTTGCAAAGGTACTATATTTTATTTAAAAATTGGCGCAACATGCGTCTTATCTTTTGCAAGGAATCAACCTTGCCGTAACAAAACATCACATTTGGGAAAATTACAAGTGTCATAATCTGCATATCGGAACGGCTGTCGCCCAACTTGTGGATTAGCCATAATAATGAGACAACGAGCCTTCCAGAAAAACAAATCAAAAAGACACAAAAATGGGCACGATGCTTGCCCAATAGGGGCACGCTGCTTACTCAAGTGGGGCACGCTGCTTGCCCCAAGTGGGCACGTTTCCTGCAAAAACAGTAACAAAAACTTTAATAGAATGAATACGCTCGTAATGGATATGCAAAACACTTTATCCATGATGACGTGTCGATGGAATTTGAGTGGAATTTGAGTGGTTTTCGATAGAAAAACCGATTGATGTTTCGATGAAAACCTATAGCTTTTTCTATAAAAAGCCATTAATGCCCCGATGATACTTCAATGATACTTCAATGATACTTTTCTGTAAAGAATCCAGAAAAGTATCATCAAGTCAACTCATTGAGTTAGTGAACTTTAGATTCTTTGACAAGCCGGAAAATGATACTATGACACTTTTCCGACCCGTTAAAGTATATAATGACAAATGAACGTGTACAAGACTGCATCGCAGATACGCTACCGACGGTATCAATTAATGGTGGTCTACCACATTTGCCTTTGAAAGATCATAGGATATGAGATTAGGAATTCTATCCTTGTACTCTTGCAATTTATAGTCGAACAACCACTTCTCACTATCAATGCTCTCGGTCTCTATTGCCAGAGATAGTGCACCACTTCCAAATCTAAAACTCAGGAACAGGACCACGACGTGTAACATTCCCCGATTCTCTTACGAGATTTTCAGAGAATTGCTTGCATATCTCAAGTATTTTGACGAATTTTGTATAAAGGTTGTACATACGATGGTTTGGACTTAATGTTTTGAACACCACTAAGTTGCTAAAAATCAACGACAGGTACAACTTTCCACCTATATTTATCAACTTAAATTAATTCCGCCAACGGGTATATATGGAAAAAGCATATTTTTCAGGAATTCGTAATAGAATAATTCCTTGTCTAAACAATGCAACGAAAAAGATACAAGTTGCAATGGCTTGGTTTACAAGCAATGAATTGTTTGAAGCACTAATAAACGCTTTAAACAGAGACGTTGATGTAGAGTTAATACTTCTTGACAATGCAATCAACTACATGTATTATGCTCCAGACTTTAATGAGTTCATCAATGCAGGTGGTAAGCTACGCATTGCTGGAGCTGAAGTTGGTTTTATGCATCACAAATTCTGTGTTATTGATGATAGTGTTGCAATAACAGGTTCATACAACTGGACCTACTATGCAGAGACACGTAATGTTGAGAATATAGTCATTTCAGACAATAGTGACATTGTAATGCTTTTTTCTGCTGAATTTCAACGCTTACAAAATCTCTTGTCAGTAAGTTCATCTTGCGCTCGTCTGTCATGGGATGATATAGAACAAAGAGATGATGTTGATTATCGTGAACTTAATTACGAGATAGAAAGAATTTGTGAAGTACAGAATAGACCTGTAAGACGATTCTTTGAAACTAAAACAGAAGTGGTAAGAACCGAAATCAAGAAAACTGCATTTGCCAAATATGCAATAGGAATTCAAGCATTAGACGATAATGGCCGTGTGTCTTTTAATCCATTTATCACTTCTGGTACAAAACTACCATACCATTCTAAAGAGACAGAATTCTTCTATGACAGTAAGAACATGAAAGAATTTCCTTGTTTGTTTATTTATGGTAATCCAAACAATGTAAAAGAATGGAATCTGATTAAAGAGGCAGATTTGATGCAAGTTGCCATGGGAACATCTGATGTAGATTTGCCAATAAAAATATCCATGAGTTTAGATGATAATGGCAGTTTACGTGTTGATGTCTCTTGTGCTGAATCTGGACAAAAATTGACAATTAGTACATTAGATTCAAAATTAGTTAAGTATGAGTAATTCTTTACAGAAATACAAAAAGACTATAGAATCCATTAACACCGAATATGCAACTCTTCATTCTTTAACAAATGATAAGCTGCGTGTAAGGCTGCGACATATTGAACAATTCATTAACAAACAAGAGAACAAACCATGTGCTCTTGACAAGATGCTTGTCTCAGTATTTGCAATAGTAAAAGAAACAGCCAGACGTTTTTCTCTTGGAAACATCGAAGTAACTGCTACACCAAATGATTTAAAAATAGCCGAAAAATATGATTTTATAAAAATATCAGGAGATAAGGCTATATACTTAAATCATTGGGATGTTATGGGTGTTCCGTATGTATGGAAAATGGTTCATTATGACGAACAATTATTAGGAGGAATATTCCTTCATTATGGGTATGCTACAGAGATGGCTACAGGAGAAGGTAAAACTCTTGTTGCCACTCTCCCTGTATTCCTGAACGCTCTTACACATGAAGGTGTTCATATAATGACTGTTAACGATTATCTTTCAAAGCGTGACTTTGAAACCACTCGTCCTATATACATGTTTTACGGACTGTCTGCTGATTGCATAGAAAAATACGAAAGACAGGATAAACGCCGTAAAGCAACTTATAAATCAGATATTGCTTTTGGCACAAATTCGTCATTTACATTTGATTATCTCTTCGATCATTTAGCTATTCAACCTGAGGAATGTGTACAGCAAAGCCATAATTATGCAATTATTGATGAGCTTGATTCTATTCTTATAGATGATGCTGCTACTCCTCATATCGTGGGTGGTGGCAATTACTATAATAATGGTAAGATCTTTAAAGAGAACTATCCTTTAATCAAAGAATTGACAGAAAACAAGGAAGCTGAGCTTTATAAAATTGACAAACTAAAAAAATCTGCGTTTTTTACGCAAGAAGGAAAAGAATGGCTCTCCTTAAAGAAGGGTATGCCAGATTTTTTTTCGGTAGAGCGCACCTACGAAATTGCTGATTTTGATGAATTAGCACAAGACAAACAAAATGAAATTAAAAACAAAATATATCTTCAGAGCGTTTTTCAGCAATTACTGCTTGCTTTGACTGTGTATGAACGCGATGTCGATTATATAGTAGAAGGAGGTATAGTTAAGATTATTGACGCTCATACAGGACGTGTAAAAGAATCAAACCGATGGGAGCACGGATTACATACAGCAATGGAAGTAAAAGAGCAAGTCGAAGTTCAAAATGACTTCGACGGAATGGCTGTGGTCTCATTGAAGAACTACTTCAGGCTATATAAAAAGATTGCAGGTATGTCTGGCACCATTATGCCAGTTAAAGATGAACTTTTGGAGATATATAATCTGCCATGTGCTTCATTGCCAACTCATAGACCATTGATACGCAAGGATCTTCCATTACGCATATTTAAAACTGCGCAACAGAAAGATGATGCTATAATTAAAGCAATCATTGATAATAAATCAGCAGGACGCCCTTCGTTAGTAGGAAGTATTTCTGTTAAACGTTCAGAGCAATTATGTAATAAGCTTGATGAATTAGGCATTGAATACAACAAATTGGACGCGAAAACATTAAAAGATGAAGCATATACTATTGCGAAAGCGGGCATCGGAAATACCATAACAGTATCGACAAGTGTAGCAGGACGAGGTACTGACATCAAACCATCCCCTGAAGCAATAGCTGCTGGTGGGTTAATGGTTATCGGAACAGACCTTTTCGAATCGGTAAGAGTAGACATACAACTTAAAGGGCGTTCGGGTAGACAAGGCGACCCTGGCTCTTCTGTATTCTTTGCTTCTCTTGAAGACCAAATTCTTCAAAATCTAAGCCCCGATGATTTAAAAGATTTGGAGCGGCTGTCAGATACATATTCCATGAATGAAATATCCACTGACGAAGTTAGAATGTATTTCGACAAAGCACAATCAAACAGAGAAGCCTATTTCAAATCATGCAGAGAGAGAACTGCTCGCAAGGATGATATTGTTGATCCTCATAGAAAAAAGATGTATAAACAGCGTAATGCGGTTCTTTTTAATGCTGAGGAAGCAAACGTTATAGTGGATAATATAATCAAGCATTTGGGTGAGAATTCATGCAAAATAGAAAAACACCTAATGTCTTTGTATATGAAAACTAAGGAACTTGTCAGGAGAAGTACGGAAAACAATCCTAACAGAACTGAAGTATTAGTACCATTTTCTGAAGCGATGCATACTTTTGCAATTCGTTTAGAGGTAGGGTTGTCTATAGCAAGTTACGAATATTTCTGCCGAGAATTCAAAAGACAGATTATTCTACAAATCTATGATAAGGAATGGAAAAAGTTTGTTCTGCACATAATGTCTGATTTAGACAGGAAGGAGATAGAGCAACTTGATACAAAATATCGTCAAATGATGGATGATATCAACTATATCATTCTCTGTAGACTTAAGTATGCCTCTATCCCTTTTGAAGTTAGAAATAAACTGTTAGATAATTCAAAAGAAAGAAAAGTAGAGAAAGAAAAGCCTCGCAAGGTCAATCCTGCCGTACCGATAGCAGCGGATGAGCCTTGTCCATGTGGCAGCGGAAAAAAATACTGCGAATGTCACGGTAGTAACATTCGCAGCAATAACAGAATCAAACGGCGTCGTTAAGACATCGGACTGAATTTAACCAACTCATTGTTAATGTATAGAAAAAAGGTAATTGAACCATCCTGATTCCTTACAGCTAACAATGGGTTGTTTGTATTGATAGAACAATCTTCTGCTTTTGATGCAATCAGCTCAAAAGAAGATGCACTATATGTTTCTGACTTCTCGCCAGAATAGCGATAATCACCGATATAGTCAATTAGTCCTTTTGAAGTTTCAAATGCATCAGAAAGGAGTCCTTCAGCATTCAATGCATCAACAATATGAGTTATCATAATCTGTTTGCCATCTTTGCTATATGAGCCGAAAATATAACCGATAGCCCCATCAGGAGAATCGTTCATCTCTTCAGCATCGTACAAAGTCTCTTTAGAAACATTCAACGTAATATCATACCCTTCAAGTTTATAGGTTGAAATTCGGTCTGCAATGATCCCTCTTTCTGAATATGAATAAATAGTGGAATGCATCAGCGTGCCTTTATCCATACTAAGATTCAAGTCCCTGAGTGCCAGATTTACCAGTGAGGCTATGTCACAATAATTCGCAAGGAATGTTGGTGAATAGCAACCTTCGCCTTCTATGTAGAAGTTCTTCGTATCCTGCTCAATGCGCGACAGATAGGCTTTTCTCAGTTCAAATGGATTGCCATCTTTGTTAGTAATGCAAAGCAAGTCATTAGCATGATTAGTAATACACATGCTAATAATATCAATATTTGAAGCTGCATAGCTCAAGAAATGAAGCATCTCATTACTACCTGTACAATCAATTATTAAATCAAAATTATTCAATTGCTTAACAGCTTCTTCTTGATTGTTGTAATTTACATTGCCATAGAATGTTCCATTAACATAGTTTGAAAAATTTGCGCCATACGACCAATAACCATGTGGTATTACCTCTGATATGTTGACAAATGGATTTATTGATTGTATTTTTGTTTTAATAGCATCAACTTTACTTTGTCCTAAATCTCTCAACTGATATGAACTTCTACAAATATTTCCAGGTCCAACAATATCACCATCCCACAATCCTATATATTGGATTCCACTATGTGTAAGTACGTCTGCAACAATTGAACCTATAGCTCCTAATCCTACTAACGCAATGTGTTTTCCTGCCAATATAGGGCATAATGCGCCTCGCCCAAAGAACATCTCTTTGGTAATATATTGAGGAGATGCTTTGCCCATTTTTATTGAAACTAAACTATCAATATTTATAGTCTTGATTTTTATGTCATAAGAAATCTGATTGTTTTTTATGGATGCAGGATTAGTGAAAAATAGAATCCACTGAATTTCTTTACCATGTTCAAATCCAACAACGAAATAATCATAAACAAATTGACCAAATTGAACCCAGTCTTCTACTTTTTCTTCTTCCTCAGTCATAAGTTCTTCAGAGACTTTATTCCAAGGATCTTCTATGTATTTAATTCCATTATTTGTTATGATTTCTTTTTTTACCTCTTTTAACTCCTCAAGAATTAGCTTTTTATAACTTGGTGGAATTTTTTTTACCCTTGTTTCTTTAAATTGTTCCTTTTTAATGATGGAATAAATAAATGGTGTTTTTTTATCTAAATAAGATTCTTCCTTTTCTAATTCAGAAATAACATTATTAGCAATATTTAAAGCTTGTTCTTCAGTATATTCAACTTCATATTTTGGAGAAGACCATACAAAAGTATTTTTCGCGGATTTATAATTAGATTTAGATAGTAGATGATGGCATGTTTCTTCATCCCATCCATAAAAATCTTTCATCAATAAAAAGTCTTCAAGAATTGAAACATTTTCTGGAATTTCTTTTACGATGATATAAGGTAACTTGTAATTAGTCCCATCTATATTGTGAGAGAATGCATATATTCGATTGTCTGGAGATTTAACGCAATCGAAATAACCAGTTAATTCTTTATAAGATGAACGTAGCTGAATTTCTTGTCCTACAAAGGTAATTATAGCTCTTGAACTAAACTCTTTTACTTCATCGAGGTTTTCCCATTCATATGCGTTTGCAAATGCCAATGCTTTTATCACATTAGCATCTTTAATAATTGCAGGAAGATCCTTGCGCATCTGATGGGAAATCCATTCCTTCAGTCGTGATATCTCTTGGTTGAGTTGTTCTTCAGGAGTTTCCGCAAAAGGAGTGTTCAAACAAAACCAATCACCATATTCAATCTTGCCTGTATGAATAAGATGTGGATAACCACTTAGCGATTTCGTACGAAAAACCAACTTGTTGTGAGGAAAAGTAAAGGGAATTTCTACACGAAGAATAAGAGGATGAATAGTGTTGAGAACCTCTACACTACCAATATCGAGATTCTTTTC
>ENA-OQID01001289-OQID01001289.1-human-gut-metagenome-genome-assembly--contig:-NODE-1289-length-10143-cov-64.357640_pt1 | contig 10143 bp, 5 predicted proteins | sample MGYA00242567_ERZ504727 | MGnify/ENA primary metagenome ERZ504727 (study PRJEB26092, sample SAMD00036215) | human gut metagenome | host: Homo sapiens | study: EMG produced TPA metagenomics assembly of...
TGCCGCTTTCGCTGAAATACTAACTTTCTGCCTTTAATTCTTTGTCTAGAACAAAGAGCATATAGAGGGGGATGTTGGTGGTTTTTGAACTGTTGTTTCTCTCGTATGGCAAGAGACTGGTGCGAACCAACTTGTCTTGCACCTTCCAGTAAGAGTGGCTTCCTTCCGTGACTGTCTTTCCATTTTAACAATTGGGATATAAGTAGTCTTTCTATACGCTAAAAATTATGTTTTGGCAAAGATGCTAATAAACAGTGAATTACGCAATGAAAATCACATTTTCCTAAGGACTTTTCTGTTAAATCATCACATTTTCCTAAGGAGTTTTGACTGGAAATCCCACATTTTTCAAAACAAGTCGTCTCCTGTTACCTGTCTGTTGATCTTTCTTGCATACATATTATTATACAGTCCATGAGGGGTGACAAAAGTTGGTATGAGCGTCTTGGTGGTCTTCGTCACTTTCTTGAAAACCTTCAGGCGGTGTGCCAGATGGGCATCGTATGCCTTGCTGATTTCATATTCCCCATTGCAATATTTCATCTCGCAGATAGAGATGGATTTATCCGAGCGGTCTATCAGCAGGTCAATCTGTGTTCCACGTTTCAGGTCTTCGTCTGCCTCCTCGTCTGCCATAACTTTGGCAGTAGGTCGGTAAGACCATGAACAAGGGGTATTGATGCTGCCATCTATGCCCAAAGCTCTGATAATTTCGTTGATGTGGTGAAGGCATACGATTTCAAAGGCATGACCGCACCATGATTCATACTCTGCAGTGGTTTGCATCTTGACCCAATAGTTGTCGAGGAATGCCCCCTTATTATGCATGAATTTGAAATAAAACAGGCAGAAAGGATCTATGAGCTGATACATCATATCTTTCTTCGACTTGCCGAAAGGAGTATAACTGCGGATGAAATCACATTGCTCAAGTTCTTTGAGTATCTGGCTGAACCTTCCGTTGTTTGCCAGTCCCGTGGCGTCCAGCAGGTCTTGTCGGGTCATTCCTTTGCCTTTGCTTTTCAGGGCTGTAACTATGGCAAGATGGTTGTCGGCTTTCTTGAAGAGCGAACTGAACAGACGGTCAAACTCTTCGGTGAGTTCGCCGCCACGGGTGAAGCAAAGCTGCTGGATATTCTGTGCCACACTTTTGTTGTTTTCGAAAAGAGAAAGGTAATAAGCTACACCGCCCATTCCCATATAGCACTCAATGATTTCCGGGCGCTCATAATAAAAACCCTGTGCTTTGAAATACTCTTCTACTTCATGCAGCTTGAAGGGAGAGAGCAGAATGTTGTGAGTAATGCGATTATGGAGCCCTCCCCGTGAATTGATAACCTGGTTGAGCATCCAGGTGGTAGCACTTCCACAGGCTATCAGTTTGATGTCGCTGCGGTATGATGCCCAGTCGTTCCAGAAATGTTCCAGTGCACTGATGAAGTGGGAGGCATACGTGTCGAACCAGGGAAGTTCATCGAAGAAGATGATTTTTGTTCCTTCTGGCATTTTTTCCAATGCTTTCTGCAGAAGCCGGAATGCTTCCGGCCAATTAGAAGCATCAGTTTCTATGCCTAGCTGGTCGTTGAGTGCGAAGCTGAAACTCGCAAGTTGCTCCTTGGTTGTAACATTGTCTTTGCCTGTAATGCGGAATGTAAATCTGTTTTCGAACAGTTCTTTTACAAGAAAAGTCTTGCCTACACGGCGTCTGCCATAGATGGCTATAAATTCTGATTTGCGGCTTGAAATATAGTTTTCAAGCTTTCCAATCTCTTGTTCTCTGCCTATAATATTCTCCTTCATATCTATCTCATATTAGTGAAACCTGTCGCAAAGTTACAAAAAATATGAGATTACGACAACTTTTAAACGAGAAATCTGTCGTAATCTCGATAAAAAAGTGAGATTACGACAGATTTTCATGAATTTTCTCTTTAATTACTTGTCTACGGTAGAAGAAACATTGTTCTTCTCGTTCCGAATACACCATCATATCCACGGCGACCATTGCTGCCGTCGGCGATAGGTTCGTTGATGACATCGTAGCCGAAAGGCACCACGTTCTTTTCCTTCAAGTGATTAGCTACACCGCTAACCCATGCATCCATTGCACCTTCGAGGGCAGCCTGCTTCTCGGCAGGAGTCTTCAGTACGTAGTACATCTTGCTGCCGGCACGGGTGGCCTTTCTTGCCTTTCCGTTTCTAGCCAGAACATACTGGATGCCTCTTGTTGCGGTACTCTGATTCTTGGCAAGACCGAACTTGATGTTATCTATATAATAGGTAGCGCCTACCTTGCCGAAGTTGAGGATGATGCGGTTGGCATTCAGAGAGTTCGTACCGCGGATGCGGATGGTACTACTACCACCAGGAGTACCATTGGTTTTTATGATTTAATTGGTTTAAAACTCGTTCGTTGGTTTATATACGAATTTTGTTTTATTGATTTTCTGCTGCAAAGATAGTCTTTTATCTGTTAAGTGCCGTAAACTAACGTGCCATCGGTGTTCCTTTTTGTTTCATATCTGAATAATATATAAACAAAAGAAGGAAATATGAAACAATATATCCCCTTCTTTTGTTAATTAAGTGTATTTCGACATCTATTTATTGTATTCTAATACGTTTGTCGAAAATATGGTATTCTGTCATTGTAGCTTGTCTTATTCTGTATAGCTTGGATTCTGATAAGCAGCCTTTTCCTCTGCTGACATTTGGAGCGCATCAATCTGTCCCTGTGGAATAGGACGGAGATACTTCTCTGGAGTGATGAGCACACGTTCCCAAGTCTTAGGAGTATGATCGCTTGCTGTAAGACCGCAGATGGTATAGGTTCCTGCAATCTGCTTCCATGTCTGGGTGCGGACGAGATCCCACCAACGGTAACCTTCACCGAAGAACTCGCGTGAACGCTCTGCCAGAATATACTCGATGGTAATATTCTGAGGTGTAGCATCCTTCATCTGCTGACTGTAGTCTGCCACCTTCTCGCGCTGACGGTTGTTGTCGTATGTCCAGACACCTGCACGACCACGAATTTCATTGATTAGGTTGCGAGCGGTCCAGTTGCCAGTTGTCGTTGCACCCTTTACTGCAGCCTCGGCAGCGATGAAGTAGAGTTCAGAGAACTTCAATACAGGGTATGGACGTGGGCTGTCACCATTAGGCTTACCCAATGTGTTGCCATTGTCTGAACGGTAGATACCATTCTTCCAGTTGTTCAACCATGCATAGCGGCTGATACCACTTGCTGCAATCACCCAGTCGGCACGACCTGGGAGCACACCTGCGCCTACATTGCTGTAACCAGCTCCCTTTGTACCATCACCAGCTGCATTCTTTACACCTTCCTGTGGATAAACGATGCCTGCAGCTTCACTGTCGTCGATGAAGGTAAGGATAGAATCCTGTGCATTTACAGGCAGGTTGTTGGCATTATATGCTGTGCCTGAAATAGCACCAGACTTATCCCAGTTGCTGCGGAACTGATAAGCAAATGTTCCGTCGAAACGAGAGTCCATCTTCTTCTCAGCGAAGGTCTTGGTCATTACCTCGATAGGAGTAGCCATCTGCTTCCAAGGACGGTCCTTTCCCTGAACAGCTTCACGCTGTACAGAACGGAATGCATCCCATGTTGTGGCATTCTTGGATGTCTCCAGGAAGGTATAGTCCCAACGGCACATCCAACGGGCGAAGTTACCAGGCGCATTACCACCTGCCCAGTCGAAGTTGGTACCACCATCATAGTAGTTGTTAGACTCGTTGTGGTCTGCATAAAGCAAAATCTCGTTGTTGCGGTCGTTTGTACCCACGTTAACCATATAGAATGACTTCTGCAAACCAAATCCTGCAGGATTGTTGATGGCTTCTACTGCGATATTGTATGCCTGCTGGAAGTACCATGCTGCATCATGTCCATCTGGGTCTGTGCGATCACAAGTAGGATAGGTTGGGATGTTGTTTGGATTCTGCAACCACCATCCGTATGTCAGATAAGCCTTAGCCAGTACCAGACGAGCTGCGGTCTTGGTGACACCACCTGTGACACGACCTGCGTCAGGAAGCTGTTCGATGGCAATCTTCAAGTCAGGAAATACCGCCTTGGTATAAACTTCTGGTACTGTGTTACGGGTAGAAGTACGAGTAGCATTGATGTTGAACTTCAACTCACCGGCACCTAAATCCAATGGAACACCGCCGAAGGTCTGAACCAACTCGAAGTAGTCGAATGCACGGAAGAAGCGAGCTTCTGACAAAAGACTTTCAGTAATGCCTGCAGTAGAACCATTCTCAATTACACCACTTGCGGTATTGATATCAGAGAAGGCTACGTTCCATAAAACATCTGCTCGACAGTTGCTTGGATTCAGAATCTGCTCTGTCATATCGATAGGGTAATCGTTTCCGTTACCACCATGTCCATAGGTATACTCATCGGTGCCTTCCTCTGTAGCTATGAGCCAATAACCATTGCCCCAATAATAGCGAAGGTTGGCATAGAGTGATGTGATACCTGCCTGTACACCTTTTTCTGTCTTAAAATATTCAGGGGTATATCCCTGACGGTCGGTTTCTTCGAGCACACTAGAGCAACCTGTAAATGCAAGGCCTGATGCAAGAAGTCCTGCTACTAATATATAACTGCGAATTTTCATTGTTGTCAATTTTTAGAAGGTTATGTTTAATCCGAGCAACCAGTTGCGGGTAGAAGGTGTGTTGAAACCTACTACGAGCAAGTTAGACTTGTAGAATGAGGTTACTGCCTGATTCTCGTTACCGTATGAGTTGGTCTCTGGGTCCATGCCTGATTCATCATGGTATGGAGAGAAGAGTACGAATGGATTCTGTACGGTTGCATAAACGCGAGCCTTGCTGATACCACACTTCTTGAGCCATGGCTGATTGAAGTTGTAACCCAATGTGATGGTACGAATCTTGAGATAAGAACCACTGAAGTAACCCAGTGAATTACCATACTTAGGGTTGTTACTGCTTTCGATACCACCTGGCTTTGGATAATCATTTGTAGGATTGTCCTCTGTCCAGTAGTTTACATCAATGTTGTTACGACGACCGGTCAGCATGTTCAGGTATCCCTGTGAACCATAGATGGTGCTAATCAATGTACCACCATGACGGTATGAAGCTACTACTGAGAGATCCCAGTTCTTGTAAGCTACACGGGTATTGAAACCACCTTCCCAGTCTGGGTCTACCTTCATGATCTGACGGTCAGCCTCACCGTATGGACGGGTAGGAGTGCCATCTGCGTTATAGTCACCATTGTACTTAATCTTGATCATACCTGCGTTACCACCTGGTTCAGCAACCTTGCGGATGTCTTCCTCGTCGGTCTGCCAGATACCAATCTTCTCATAGTCGTAGATGACGTTGATAGGTTTGCCAACGAACCACCAGTTGCTTTCGTCACGTGTTGCTCCTGATGCCAATTCTACCAATTCATTCTTATTGGTATAGAAGTTTACACCTGCATCCCATGTCCAACCATTCTTATTGTCGATGATGGTTCCGTTCAGAGAAAGCTCGAAACCCTTGTTGCGGGTCTTACCTACATTTGCCATATAGCTGCTTACGCCAGATGTTGATGGCAAGTTAACGCTCATCAGCAAGTCTTCTGTATTCTGAACATAGTACTCTGCAGTACCGCTCAAACGACCACCGAAGAGAGAAAAGTCGATACCATAGTTCCAAGTCTTGGAATATTCCCAGCCGAGTTCTGAGTTAGGAAGAGAAGAAACGTACATACCTACCGCATAACCATTAGGGTCGCTACCGAAGTTGTAGGCACGTGTGCTCAATGCACCGAGGGTTGAATATGGGTTTACTGACTGGTTAGATGTCTCACCATAACCCACACGGAGTTTTAAGCTTTCCAGCCAAGTAATATCCTTCATGAAGTTTTCACGAGAGATATTCCAACCGAGAGATACGGCAGGATAAGTATGCCACTGGTGTCCCTTTGCCAGACGGGAAGAACCATCTGAACGGAAGGCTACGCTTGCCATATACTTGTTGTCGTAGTTGTACATCACACGTCCCATGACAGACTCAAGACCACTCTTGTAATATGCCTGATTTGCAGGATCTACTGTTACCGTTTTTGCATAACCGATGTTGTAGAACTGGAACTTGTCGTTCGGAATATCGAGTCCATACATATAGGTCTGGCGATAGTTGGTCTGCTCAGCAGAGTAAAGTACTACCGCATTGATTGTATGTTTGCCCCATGTCTTGTCGTATGTCAGCATGTTCTCGATAGCCCAGTTGGTTGTGCGCTGATAGCGGGAAGTGGCATGAGAGTCTGCATTATCCTTGTCAGAGAATACACCCTGACCTACATAGTTTCCATATTCGCTGGAACGATAGTTCAAACCGAGATTGATGCGATATTTCAATCCGTCTACGTGAGGAATCTTCACTTCGCCATAGAAGTTGTTATAGGTACCGTATGCCTTGGTCTGGTCCTTGTGGCTGTCACCAAGACTTTCGATGGTATTCTTGGTATAAACCCACTGATCATCACTAGACATGCGAATACGTGTCTTCAATGAGCCATCCTCATTATATGGGTTGGCGATTGGAGTTGCACTCAATGTGTTGTAGAGACCGAGGTCGCTATTATTGGTGATACTGTAGTTGCTGTTGGTGCTGAAACCAATCTTCACGTATTTACCTATCTCCTGATCGATGGCTGCATGCATAGCATAACGGTTGAAGTTCTGTGTTGGGATAACAGCTTCATCACGATAGTATGAGAGTCCGAAGTTGTAGCTTCCCTTGGAAGAGCCGCCAGATACACCGATGTCATGGTTAGTGGTGATACCAGTCTTGAACAATTCGTCCTGCCAATCCATATCCACAGCACCATCTTCGCCCCAATACTTCTCATCAGGACCATTCTGGAACTTGTTGGCATACTGACGGAGTTTGGTGAACTGTTCTGCGTTCATCATCGGATAACGGTGGAAGAGAGTCTTGGCACCGATGTAACCATTATAAGTTACAGTAGGGCGCTGCTCCTGATAACCTTTATAAGTAGTGATAATGATGACACCATTGGCACCACGAGAACCATAGATAGCGGTAGCAGAGGCATCTTTCAAGATGTCCATGCTCTTGATGTTGTTAGGATCGATGTCGCTGATGCTACCTGCGAATGGAATACCGTCGAGTACGATCAATGGGTCATTGCTGGCTGTCAGGGAACGTGTACCACGGATACGAATCTGCATGGATGCACCTGGCTTTGATGAAGTCTGTGCCATCTGTACACCTGCGATACGACCCTGGAGGGCGTTGGTGATGTCGGCACCAGGAACCTCACGTACCAATGAACCAGTAACGTTAGCTACAGAACCTGTAACGGCTTCCTTACGCTGGGTACCATAACCGATAACGACAACGTCGTTGAGGCTATGACCTTCTTCCTCCATTGAAATCTTAATGTTTGTCTGATTGCCGACTACGACTTCTTTGGTGTTGTAACCAATATAAGAAATCACGAGCGTAGCGCCAGGCTTTACATTAATAGAGAAATTACCATCAAGGTCGGTTACTACACCGTTACCTGTTCCTTTCTCCTTGATTGTTGCACCAATCAGCGGGCCCATAGAATCGCTGATATTACCTGTAACCTTTTTTGTTTGTTGTACTGAAGTTGCTATCAGAGAATTTGCTTCTCCGTTGCTAGCTTGTACCTCTGGAGCATACATTCCAAGTGTGGAACACATACCCATCAAGATTGTTGTTTGTTTAAAATATAACTTCATAGTTTAACAGCTTATAGGTATATAAAATGTTTTCTACTTACTATTTTGTTAATTGGTTTATGGCTGCAAAGATATGTCCTTTTTTGTAAAGTGCAGTTAAAATTTGTATCTTGCGTGTTTTAAAATGTTTCATGAGCAATAAAATAGACATATTAGAGCAGAAAAAAGGGGATATGCAGCTGCAGATCCCCTTTATACCTTATTATATATAGATGTTTTAGTATTCGTATAGCTTGATGTGGAGTATTTTATTATCGCCACATGAGATGCGGGCATGGCGCCCCTGGTGGTCCTGGTCGCCGTTATCACGACGGATAAACTGTAATTTACCGTTTTTGTCTACTTCAACCTGGTCTACATATCCGATACCGATACGCTTACCTTTGAAGGTTGTGGCTTGTTTCTTTGTTTCGGTTCCACCGTTGTCTACAAATCCGTCCTCACCGAGTTTCTTTTCTTCAGCTTGCGCTTTTTCTGTCTTGCTTTGGAAGACAACAACGATTCCATTACCTGCTATGATGTATTCGTTCTTGGCTAGTTTCACAATCAAGCCACCGCCTTCAGGCCATTTACTTCCATCTGTAGCGCGAGGATCCCATGGTAGCGTGAAGAAGTGGCGGCAAGTCATGGTGATATCGCCATCTTCGATAATTCGCTCTTTATCTTCATGATCGAAGAGTAATCCCCAGTTTTTTCCCCTTCCCTGATGCTGAAGCAGGATAGGAGAGAGTTGGTCGATAACCTTATATGAACGTCTGAGATTGTTCTTCACCTTATAGTTAGCTTCATCGAGAGCAAACGGACTGAAACTGATAGCATCTGTTTCACCAAAGGTATAGTAAGCCTTTACGCCACTGTTGACATCGCACTTCACTTCTGGAGTGAAGAAAGGATTGTCGGCACGCTTGTATTTCTCTACCCATCCCTTGTAACCGGTATCATAGATATCTGGTGCAAAGATGTCGATACTTGGTGCACCGCATTTCCAGATATCAATCAGATGGGCAAGTGGTCCGGCAGAAGGATATTCGCCTGGTTTTCTGCCACGGCTGTTCATTGCTGCATTTACATACATCGGAATATTGTAGATGGCTTTGCCTGCTGAGGCTAGCTGCTCTACATACTTGGCATAATAATATGCTTGGAATTTCTCGTCAGCATAACGGTCTGTTCCGAAAACTTCTGCCCATGTGCCTTTCTTCTTGAGCTTGAGTGCCTTGAGTAATGGAGCAGGAACGGGTTGTCTGTAAGCTTTTTCGGCAAGAGGAGAGTGGTCGCGGGCAGATTCGAGCATGCCGATTTCGTTTTCTACCTGCATCATGATAACGGTATTCTCCTGACTGTCTACTGCTTTAATGTGCTTCATCAGTTCGCAGAATGCTCGCTTGTCTGCTTGAAGCAGGTTATCGCTGAAGGCAGTGCATATCTCCAATGGCTTGCTGTTCTCTGTGAGCGAACGAGGGAAACGCTTGGTGTTTTCCTTTACCCATAGTGGAGCATAGCAGCTCATGGAATTCTTCCAGGCACCAAACCATAGGAAGACAATCTTCAAGTCATGCTTACGGGCTGTTGTGATGACGCTGTCTACGAGTGCAAAATCATATTTGCCCTCATTAGGTTCTACAAATTCCCAATATGCAGGAACGAAGACAGAGTTGACTCCGCTATTCTTCATCTGTTTCAATGCTTTCCTGATGTCGGCAGGACTCGTTGCGGCAGAGTTGCTCAACTCACCAGCCAGGAGAAGCATCGGCTTGTCATTGACAACAAGCTGGGTTGCAGAGCCTTGCTTCTGCAGTTTCACTCCAGCTTGTATGTTGATGCAGCATAATAATGCTAGAAAAGATAATACGATCTTATTCATAAATCTTCATTTTTGAAAAGGTTTGAAAATACTTGAGACAGGTATTGCGCCATTCCTTTGCATTCTCCAACTGTACATTGAGCAGAGAGTCGGTATGTTGCCATTCCTGCTCATGCCCCTTCATGTACTGCTTGGCTGAGGTATGCCAGAAGTCGCGGTAAACTTCTACCATCGCCACACCCATGTTGTACTTCATGCAGAGTTCCTGCCAGAGGGTGCTGCCTGATTTCATCTTGTAAGTCCAAGGCACATGATGGACCCAGAGAAGGTATTCCTCAGGACAGGTCTCGATGTTATCATACAGACTGCGATATGGTTCTGGGTACTGACCGACAGCATCTGTGCCCTTGGATGAACGGTCGAAACCTATACCCTGAGCATCAGCCTTGTGATAGTAGACCGGACACCATTCCAAAGGATAACTTGCGATGAAACCATCTGGCTCCGGACCGTAGTGGTGGTCGAACTTGAAGATGTGGTGCAAACCCAAAG
>ENA-OQID01001295-OQID01001295.1-human-gut-metagenome-genome-assembly--contig:-NODE-1295-length-10095-cov-53.260930_pt1 | contig 10095 bp, 9 predicted proteins | sample MGYA00242567_ERZ504727 | MGnify/ENA primary metagenome ERZ504727 (study PRJEB26092, sample SAMD00036215) | human gut metagenome | host: Homo sapiens | study: EMG produced TPA metagenomics assembly of...
TTGTTGTCAGAACGGCGAGGGTTCACATAATGAGGAATCAATGAGTTGAGCAGTCCGTCGCGTACCTCCTTGTTTGGAATTCCCAGCGTATATTCCTGAAACATCGGCTCATATTTCTTGATGGTCAGATAGCCGCTCTGGTAAAGCAAAGGCAAGGCATCTGTCATTTCCTCTGTTGATTGGTCGAAGGAACTCAATACTGTCTCTTGACTCTCTAAAGTAGAAAGATTGACATGATACTTATCCAAGAGCTTCAAGAGGAAGGATGGAGTGCCGGAACCAAACCAGTAAGGAGCAATCTTGCCCGCATTCAGTGCCTTTACAAGACTGAATGGATTAAAGATATCTTCTGATTTCTCACTGAAATGATAACCGTCGTAGAATTGCGTCAGCTCTTCCAGACACTCCTCATACGTCATGTTCAGTGCCTCGCCCATAGCCTCAATATCCGGTTTCATCTGTGTAGTAAGTTCCGTCTTGCTGATACCACAGATAGCCGAATACTGGTCGAACAGACTGATATTGTCGAGGTTGTTGAGTTCGCTGAAGATGCTGAGCTGCGAGAACTTGGTGATACCTGTGATGAAGGTGAACTCCAGGTATGGGTCGAGCTTCTTCAGAGGACTGTAGAAGTTCTGCATGATGCGGCGGAGCGGTTGCAGGTTTTCCTTTTCATGTACCACATCCAGCAATGCGGCATCATATTCGTCTATGATGACCACAGCCTTTTTGCCCGTCTGCTTGTAAGCCCGCTTCACGATACCATCCAGTCTTTCATTAGGACGGATTTCATCTTCTCCTTTACCATAAAGTTTTTCGTAGGGCAAAAGCTGCAGGTTCAGATAATTGTTCAAGGCATCTGCATCAAAGTGCTTGGCACCGCTCATGTCGAAGTGGAGCACAGGATGCTTCACCCATTCCTTCTCGTAATCAGCAATAGCCAATCCCTCGAAAAGTTCCTTTCTTCCCTCGAAATAAGCCTGAAGGGTAGAGGCAAAGAGTGACTTGCCGAATCGTCTCGGACGACTCAGAAAGATATACTTCATACCTTTTTCTCTGAAATCCACAATGTATTTGGTCTTATCTACATAGAGATAACCTTTCTCGCGAATTTCTTCAAAAGTCTGAATTCCTACAGGATATTTATTTACTATTTTTGCCATATTCCTACATGCTTTACGTTTTGCGCTGCTAAGTTACAAAGAAAATCCGAATTAGCCAAGCATAATGGTTAAAAATAAAATGTTTTGTAAAATAAGGCGTTTTGTGTAGTTAAAAACATGTAAAATAAGGCATTCCTCATTATTTTTTCTTATCTTTGTTCGCCCCGAAAAAACAACGGGATTGGGTTGTGGAAATGGGGAAAAGAAAAAATTGAAAAATAGAGAAAATCAATCGTTATATAAGAAATGAATAAATTAAAAGCATTATTGGGTTTCGACCCGAAGACTACTACGGTCAAGACGGAATTGATAGCTGGTATGACTACCTTCTTGACCATGTGTTACATCCTGGCAGTGAACCCTACCATCCTTGCCACCACAGGCATGGACAAGGGGGCTCTCTTTACTGCCACAGCCATCGCTTCTGCCATCGCCACCTTCCTGCTGGCTTTCATGGCAAAACTGCCTTTTGCCCAGGCTCCCAGCATGGGACTGAACGCCTTCTTCGCCTTCACCCTTTGTCAGGCAATGGGCTTGACCTGGCAGCAGGCTTTGGCAGTATTGCTCGTAGAGGGTATCATCTTCCTGGCCATCACCTTCCTCAATATCCGTGACAAGATATTGGAATGTATTCCGAAGAACCTCCGCTTTGCCATATCGGCAGGTATCGGTATGTTTATCGCCTTTATCGGTTTGAAGAATGCGGGCATCATCACTGCTAATGCTGATACTTTCGTGCAGCTCGGCAAGTTTACACCAGTCAGTATCCTGGGTCTCATCAGCATCCTGCTCTGCGGCTGTCTGATGGCGAGAAGAGTGAAGGGCTCCCTGTTCATCGCCATCATCATCTCTACCTTGATCGGTATTCCGATGGGCGTAACCCAGTTCTCTGACAACTGGATGCCGGTATCTACCCCTCACAGCATAGCTCCTATCTTCTGCCAGTTTGATTTCACGGGCTTCTTTACCCCAAAGATGTTCATGGTGGTTTTCTCCCTGTTGCTTGTCAACATCTTCGATACCATTGGAACGGTGTTGGGATTGGTTTCCAAGTTGGGTATCAAGGAGAATGAGAAGGGTGAGATTCCGGGCGTGAAGGAGGCGATGATGAGCGATGCCATCGGTACCACGGCGGGAGCCTTGCTGGGAAGCTCTACTATTACCACTTATGTGGAGAGTGCTTCGGGCGTTGCCGAGGGTGGTAAGTCGGGCTTGACATCTTTCTTTGTGGGTTTGATGTTTATCCTGAGCATTTTCCTGGCTCCTATCTTCCTGCTCATTCCGAGTGCAGCCACCAGTGGCGCCTTGGTAATGGTGGGTGTATTGATGATTGATTCGTTCAAGAAGATTGAGTTGGAGGATATTTCCGAGTCGTTCCCAGCCTTTATCACGATGATTACGATGGTGCTCTGCTACAGCATCGCCGATGGCATCTGCCTCGGCATCCTGAGTTATGTGCTCATCAAGATGATGGTGGGTAAGTTCAAGGATCTGAATCTTACGCTCTATATCCTGAGCATCTTCCTGCTCTTCAATTATGTTTTCAGCTAAATGAAGCGATAGATAAAAACGAGGCGGCAACCTGCATCACGCAGATTGCCGCCTTCCATTTTCTAACTAACTTTTCTATCAACTATTCAAAAAATGTATCAATATATTGGGTATATCCAGGGCTGATGCCCTGGATGTAGCTTGTTTCTTATTTCAATCTTTCTACTTCATCTTTTTACTTCAATCTGATGATGTTCAGCGAGCTGGCTGGAATCTCTACCGTAGCACCATTCTTCTCTGTAGTTACGTAGTTCTCTACAGGATAGATGTTGGTAGGATTATCGATGGTGTTCTCCTCCAGACCGTTCTTGGCTGAAAGGCGGATGAGTTTGCCAGCCTTGATCTCCTTGCCCTGAAGATTGATCTTCGCTGTGGTGTGCTCGGTGCTGGTGTTGGCAATCTTCAGGATTACCTCGCCAGTCTTCTCATCGAGTGTGGCTGTTGAGAAGATACCAGGAAGGGTGTTTGCCTTCAACTTGGTAGCGAATACCTCCTTGCCATCCAACTTGGCGAAGATGCTGTCGCCTACTACCTTCAGCTCGATATCGTACCACTTGCCGGTTTCAATCTTGCCCGGGCAGGTAGCAATCTGACTCTTGGCACCATTCACGATAGACTCCACTCCGTGCTGGGTGTTGTTCCAGCCACCGAGGTTCAACCAGCAGTAGTTGTTCTTATCCACATAGTTGAAGATGATGAGGAAACCTTCGTTGCCGGCATCCTTCTTCGCGCGTACCTTATATATATAACCGTTGCTGGTAATCTCGCCTGGGTTCAGACGGATGCAGCTCTCCTCGTTGCTGGTCTGCTTGATGAGGCTGCCCTCAGCCTTCCACTGTCCGCGGATGTCGGTAGGCAGTTCCTGCAAGGTCATTGGCAGCGCCTTGCCGTTCTCATCGCTGTAGCCCTTGTCCTCAAAAGAAACCTGAGTACCCCATGTTCCCATACCTACACGGCAGATGGCTGGCTTCACCTGGGTCTGCTCATACTTGTATGGATTCTCCTGGTTCACCTTCAATACACGGGTACCGATGTTGTTCGCCATCACGTTCTGGACGTAGTAGGATGGAGTTCCGAATACCTTATCAGATGTATATTGAATCATATCCGGTGCCCACATACGGTTGTTGAGGTTGGCGAAGATAGGAGCGTAAGATGCCATGGTCACGATATCAGAATTGTTCTCGATGCCCATCATATAGACAGCCTCACCGAGTGCTGCATCGAGCGAGCCCATATTGCCGAAGCCCTGGGTTACGGCATATTCACCTACATAAATCTCGCTGCCCTTGCGGTCGTAGTTGTCATACTTGTTGAAGTTCTCTGCAAACCAGGCTGGGTTTCTGTAGTAGTGCTCATCGAGCAGCTCTACGCTCTCCTGGCTTTCCCACTTAGGGTTGTCATCGCCCCAGGCTACCACGTTGCCGATGAGGTGCATCTTAGGATATTTTGCCAGAACGGCATCCTTGAACTTCTTGAAACGCTCGTAGTAGTGGTCGCTCTGAGCCGCAGAATCCGGCTGGTTGTTCTCATTACCAATCTCCAGATACTCTATGTTGTATGGTTCCGGATGACCGTTCTTGGCACGCAGCGCACCATACTTGGAGGTAACAGGACCGTTGGCATACTCCAGGGCATTCATGCACTCGTCAATCCAAGGCTGGATGCTGTCCACCGGAGTCATACCGCCGTGCCACAAACCTACGTTTACTACATAGAGAGGCTTGGCGTTCAAGTCTTCGGCAAGCTGCAGATACTCATCGAATCCCATACCGTCGCTGGTGCGGTAGCGCCAGTTCACATTCTTATGTCCCGGACGCTCCTCGATAGGACCGATGGTCTTCTCCCAGTGGAATGCATTCTCAGGAGACTCCTGTCCCTCTACGTAGCAACCGCCTGGGAAGCGGACGAACTTAGGATGGATGTTATAGAGAAGCTGAGCCAAATCAGGGCGCAAGCCGTTCTCGCGATTCTTGAAAGTAGGAGGGAAGAGGCTTACCACGTCGAGAATGATGGTACCCTTTCCGTCGGCTACGAGTTCAAACTGTGCTTTCGCATCGTTGGCATTGGCTGTGAGTTCAGCTGTATATTTGGTCCACTTCTTGCCTACCTTGGCATTGAGGGATGTTTCAGCATACACCTTGTCGCCCTTTGCGTTGGTGAGACGAGCCTTCAATCCGCCCTTGTAGCTACCCTTTGCCCAGAAAGAGAGCTTGTAGGTTCTGCCCTGAACGGCGTTGATGCCCCAGAAACCTTCGTTGATGAGAGAGGCTGTGGCAGCAGGCTTGGCAGCGATGGTAAGCTGGAGAGCCTTACCCTGTGCCTTGTTGAGCAGACCCTTGTTGATGAGTTGTGTCTGGATTTTTGCACCTTCCTGGGCGGAAGTTTTCCAGGTAGGGATGTTCTTGTCATCGTCTTCGAAGGAGCGGTTGCTGATGAGTTCGGCATAGAGACCGCCGTCAGCCGCATGGTTGATATCCTCGAAGAAGATACCATATAAATTAGGTGAAACCTTGACGCCTGGGTTAGAGGCATCTACCTGAATGGTTACTTGGGCGTTGGCTGCCAATGTTGTGGCGAGCACAGCCGAGAGTAAAAAATGTCTTTTCTTATTCATTGTTTATTCTTTAGGCTTGTTTTTATTTTGTTGCTTGTTATTTGCTGGTAGCATGAAGCCGCAGCTTTTGGAAGTTACTTCCTGCTGCGATTCATACACAGCCGCAAAAGTACACAAAATACACGGAAGAGAGGTGGACAAAACGGAGAATATAGTGTAAAAGGTGGATTTTCTGCTGAAAATCCACCTTTTTATCCTCTGTTGGGCGGATTAGCACATTCGAAAAACTCCCTATAAGTTCAGGCATCTATCGCCTGGCTTATGGGGAGAACTTGTATCTGATAATTTTATGATTTCAATTGAAGCAATTGCTCATGGGTTAAGCCTGTCAGTTCCATGATAGAGTCGTCATCCATACCCTTTAATAGCATTTTCTTCGCTATATCAAGACTTTTGTGATAACTACCTCTTGCTTCACCTTTGGCAACACCTTTGGCAACACCTTCATCAATACCATTCATGTAATAGCTCATTAAGACACCATAGTAATCATCGGCGGCCTTTAAGCTTTCATCATATTTCTCTTGTTCTTCCTGACTCAGACAGCGGGAATCTGCCAGTTCAGCAAGACGCTTGAAAATCTTCTTCTGTGCCGTAAACGGCATTCTCTCTAATGCTTCCATATGCTTTAATACATAAATCCATTTGTCAAAATCACTTTCACATTCTTCAGCCTTCTTGTCAAAGAAAGGAAGAGACAAGTAGATGAAGTGAAGATTGTCGGAAAAGACATCTTGACTTCCTTTTTCATACAAGGCTACATCGGTTCTGAATTTCGACACAGCATTGTCCTTTGGCATGAAATTCATTAGGCAGACGACATAGACGGGCATTAACTGATAGAGAGCAGGTTTCTGCTCGATTGTCTTTTTCCGCTGCCCGACAATAGCCTTGCTGGCATAATAGATGGAGCGATTGACAAAAAATGGCACCCATCTGTTCTGCATCTCGACAATGAAATGATTTCCATCATCGGTTTCACAATAAATATCAAAGATGCAGCCACGCAAATCTTTTGAATCTGCCAGTTGCTCTTTATCCTTGAAGGTGACATCCCTGATATGCATTTCGTCAACCAACAAGTCGTTCAAGAAACTAATCAGCAAATCCTTGCTGAATTCTTGTCCGAAGAGGCGTTTGAATCCCCAATCGGTGAAGGGGTTAATATATTTACCCATGGCAAAATATTGAGATAATTGATATCTGATGGCAAATTTACGATTTTTCTCTGAAAACTCCAAGAAAAAAAAGCAAAAATTTGAAAAACCATCTAATTTACCTATATTGGATAATAAAACTATTCCGCCTCGCCGGATATGTCGTTCATCCCCCCAGACATCCCATACACCGCTAGGCGTCCCGACGGAGGATAGGAAGTTGCGTCCCGACGGATTGCAATCCGCAGTAACTTGTTGCAATAATCCGTCAGTTTCAAAAATACTCTTCACTCTTCACGGAAGTGGTGTAAGTTGCTGTGTATGAGTTTCTTTAGTAGGGTGAAGAGTGCGCTCGACTCTTCACCCACTCTTCACCCGGAAAATCTGCGTCATCTCATAGACCGAACAGGTCAAAAATCTGCGTCATCTGCGAAATCTGCGTGACCTTCTTCAAAGACCGAATAGGTCGAGCTTCCGTTTCAATTCTGTGCGTAATCCGTGGAGCAAGAATGCTCTGTTAACTCAGCGTAATCCGATGAATAAAAATATCCAGGTGAAGAGTGGGTTGCGAGAGTTTTCAGGCATTATGCAAAAGCTTTTTCCATACAAGAAATACCAAGTCGGCGTTCAATTTCTGCGATGGTTTTGAACGAGAAGTTAGTCTTTCCGGACAAAATTTTGCTTACGTATTGTGGAGTGCATCCCAACCGCTCAGCAATATCAGCTCTTGATAAATTGTTCTCTTGCATGAAATCGACAATTTTTAGCGCAATGCTCTGCGACCATCTTATCCAGGCATTGTTTTCCTGTCTCCACTTGGCTTCATCTACAAATGAAGAGACTTCATGGCTTTCATGTGCCTCTAAGAATCTTAATGTTTTCTCTTTCATATTTATTCCTCCTTTATATAATCAATAAAACTATCTTGATCGAACACTCCGTTCTGTATTAAATATTCTCGGCAAATATTCAGTTTGTCAAGTTCTATTTGGGTATGTTCTCTATCTTGCATCTTAGCAGTTAGCTTAATAGTACCTCCTGTGATAATATATACATTAGGCTCTATTCTGATAGCGTATATTCTAAGCCAGCTAGCATGTTTCTTTCTATCCCAGTTTCTTGCTTTTTCTCTAGTTAACTCTCTCATTCTATTGTCTGAAAGACTTAAAGGATGAAATAGTTCGTCTAGATGTTCTGTATATGGAAATTCCAGAATTAGTCTTTCCAACTCCTCTGCATCTTCCATTGTATCTTTAATAGCGTCGCTTATTTTTTCAATATGGAAGAATCCTTGTAAGTCTTCAAGATTAGCTAGAAAGAAGTCCAGTAGATAATTGGCATTATTCCACTTTTGAAACAAACGAGTGAGCTCATCTGCTTTTTGACTTTCATCTCTAACTGCCCAGAGATGATCATAACCAGGGATGATTCTAGCAAACTTCATATCTTTAATGCTTTTATAATGCAAAGATATGAATAAAAACGATTTGTTGCAACTTTTAGGTTGCTTTTTTAATGAAAATTATACTAATCCTATCTTCCTGTTTTTCGAAGTTATCTCGTTAGATGCAATCTTGTAAGTACTATCGCTGCATCTTGTAAGTACTATCGTTGCTGCATCGCTTTAACGTAAATAGTCTTCGGAGTAACCTTTACTTGTTGCCAGAAGGACTAATAGTATAAGCCGGAAAAGCCTATCTCTCCAGCCGCACAACAGCTGTTGTGCGCTTGCATAACAGCTGATATGCGCTCGCCCAACACCTGTTGTGCAAGTGGAAATCAGCTGGTGGGCGGATATTTATTTTAAATCTTCCTTTCTTCCGTGAGGCGTCCCAGCGGATTTGCAATCCGCTGCAACTTGTAGCGATAATCCGCCAGTTTCAAAAATACTCTTCACTCTTCACAGAAGTGGTGTAAGTCGTTGTGTATGAGCTATTTTGATAGGGTGAAGAGTGCGCTCGACTCTTCACCACTCTTCACCACCCTTCACCCGGAAAAATTTGTGATGATGAATAAAGCAGGTTAAAGTGCCAAACTTGGGTTAAATCAAGACCTTTAACGTTAAAATAATGCAAGAAGTTTGGCGGTGTGAGGGGAATAATGTATTTTTGTATCTTAATTATGTTAAACGTTTTAAAGGAGAAGATTATGAAATCAAGAGCGATAGGATTAAAAGAACCACAGTTAGTGGTTTCAATATCAGACCCATCTTTGGTCAATAAACTTAAAAGTGCCATTCAAATGCTCCATGGAGTAAGTTCTATTTCGGTTTTGAAACCTAAGAAAACGGAATTGGAACTTGCTGAAGAGGATGTTGCTAAAGGTAGAGTTACACAATGGAACTCTGTTGATGAAATGTTTGATACTATTCTTGGTAAGTGATGTATAAATTAGGAACAACTAAAAGATTCGACAAAGCGTTGAAACTTTGTCGCAAGCGTGGCTATCCGATAGAGAAATTACAGAAAGCGATTAACTTATTGGTAGAAAATGGTACTTTACCTTCAGAATACAAACCACATATACTTCATGGTAATCATGAAGGTGAATGGGAAGCTCATATTGAATCAGATTGGCTTTTGATATGGGAACAGAATGATACGGAATTGACGCTGTTGATGTTAACTACAGGTACTCATTCTGATTTGTTTGGCAAAACGAAAAGATAAAATGGATCACCGGCAAAAGGTGAAGAGTGGTGAAGAGTGGTGAAGAGTGGTGCGTAACTCTTCACCTCTCGGAACCCCAGTGTTTATCGGGGTTTCAGCCGATTTGGTGAAGAGTGAAGAGTAAAAAAGAAAGTGGGTTTTTTCTCTCCCGACGTATCGTTTTGTGCCTGGCAATGGCACGATATTGCCCTGGTAAAGGGCAATATAATGCCGTAGTGAGGCAATAAGCGATGGAAGCGTCTTTACCACCCGTCAGGACTATCATGACGACCTCTCAGTGACGTCTTGACCCCTTGTCAGGAGTATCCTGACAAAACGAAGGGCTGGACTTTCTCACGAAAATCCAACCCTTCTTTGTAAAACAGCTGTTTTAAAACTATATTTATATATAAGTAAAAGATGTTATTGTATTTATCACTTATCTTATGTTTATGGAACGTATATCAAGCGGATAGGCATCGCCTTGAAGCGGCCTGTGCTACTGCCATCATATCCCTGAGCAAAACGGGCATTTGTGATAGTCTTTATCTTATTATATATATCTAGGTAGATATACCAGAAGCCATATTCTTTACTGCTTTCACTGAAGCCCTGATAACCCGACAACAAAGACTGGCTCCATAGATTTGCGTGATATTCATCCTTGAAGCTGTTGCTCTCGTAATATCCGCTGATTGGGATATAGATGTAATCCTTCTGCGAAGACTCTGTCGAGATGCGAATACAATTATACGGTTCACCTGTAGATGTTTCCAACAGATCTACTGAGGCTTTATTCGCAATAGCCTCTAGCTCGTTGCCCTTTGGAACTCTAAAATTGCCGATTACATACTTGTCGATATAGGCGTTACTGTTTTTATCATTTGATATCTTGAAATATCCACCTATAGAACCTTTATCATTGGCAATATTGGCAGAACCTGGCGAATAGAAATCGC
>ENA-OQID01001296-OQID01001296.1-human-gut-metagenome-genome-assembly--contig:-NODE-1296-length-10074-cov-3.354106_pt1 | contig 10074 bp, 4 predicted proteins | sample MGYA00242567_ERZ504727 | MGnify/ENA primary metagenome ERZ504727 (study PRJEB26092, sample SAMD00036215) | human gut metagenome | host: Homo sapiens | study: EMG produced TPA metagenomics assembly of...
TTGAATTGTCCGGACAATTACCAGATGGTTTTTGCATGCAGAAACAGACGGAAGTGACTGAATTATAGACACTTCCGAATATGGGACCAGATGGTTGACGGTTTTTGGGAAAATGTGGGTTAAATACCAGAATTGTACACGTGTCATAAGACTGATCACTTCCTTGTCTTGTTTTTATATCTCCATTTAACCTGAAACGGTCATTAGGCCGTTCAATGGTAGTATTTTATAACTGCTTGCTGTCTTTTGATTTTTATACTGTGTCCTTAAAAATGTCTTTGCAAATATTTGTATTGCAATAAATAGTAGTTATTTCCGTTACTATGATATGCAATGGACAGATAGAATAAGGCAAGTTAAGATCATTCTCGTGTTGGCGGCTATTGTAATAGCGGTAACATCCCTGATAATCTCAAATATCTTTGTAAAGGACCTCGCCAAGGAGGAACGCAACAAGATGGAAATTTGGGCGGACGCAATGCGCTCGTTCAATATGGCCGACGAGACCACAGATTTGGGGCTTGTACTGAAAGTGATGAACGACAACAATACCATTCCCGTTATCGTGCTTGATAATAAGGGACTGGTGCAGATATGCAGAAACGTTGATGTAGGCAACCGTTCTGAGAAGGACAGTGTTGCGTATGTGTCGCATTTGGGAAAGCGTCTTTATGACGCTGGCAGATTCATCAGAATCTCTATGGATGATGCTAATAAGAAGGCTTATGTGGATGTATGCTATGATGATTCCACGATACTGAAACGTTTGGCGTATTATCCTTATGTGCAGCTTGGAGTAGTGCTTATATTTGTTGTAGTGGCTATATTCGCTTTGCTGACATCAAAGAAAGCAGAACAAAACAAGGTGTGGGTCGGTTTGTCAAAGGAGACCGCACATCAGCTGGGTACACCGATATCCAGTCTTATGGCCTGGATAGAGATACTGAAGGAGAATTATCCTGATGATGACCTTATCCCGGAGATGGACAAGGATGTGAAGCGCTTGCAGCTCATTGCCGACCGCTTCTCCAAGATTGGCTCATTGCCAGAACCTGTGCCGTCGAGTCTCAGTGATGTGGTAGACCATGTAATCGACTATATGGACCGACGGACATCATCCAAGGTTCTTATGACAAAGAAATTCCCTCAGAATGATATTATCGTGAATCTCAATGCTTCTCTTTTTGAGTGGGTAATAGAGAACCTCTGCAAGAATGCCGTTGACGCCATGGAAGGCGAGGGGCATATCACTATCGAGGTCTTGGATTTGCCCGGCAAGGCAGTTATCGAAGTTACTGACGATGGCAAGGGTATAAGGAAGAAAGACATAAGCAGCGTGTTCAAGCCCGGTTTCACGACAAAGAAACGTGGGTGGGGCTTAGGTCTGTCTCTTGCCAAGAGAATCGTTGAGGAATATCATCATGGCCGCATCTTCGTTAAACGCAGTGAAGTGGGAGTTGGCACGACGTTCAGGATTGAGATAAAAAAATAAATAATTTTTCCTGATCATACTTTTAAGTTCGGTTGTTTTTGAGTGAGGGTATTCTAAAAGGTTGCCGAAGAACAGTAAATACAATCGTGGCGACAAACAGTTGTTATTGTCATATACTTATATCAAGGTTCACAAGTTAGTGGTCCACTAACTTGTGAACCCCGATATTTTTGTTTATATTTGCAAAGTATTTACATAATACTTAGCTGCACTCGGCAAATTGAGAGTAAACTCTCTTTGCGCTCGTTTGCAAAGTATTTACATCGTCAATATAAGTATTTGGGATATGGAAAAAGCATTTGTTTACGGAATGTCGGTAGAGGGCAATAACTTCACCGACCGCATAAAGGAAGCCAAGCGCATAAAGCTTGATTTTGAAAACGGCATAAACGTCATCCTCATCTCGCCAAGGCGAATGGGAAAGACCTCACTGGTAAAGAAGGTAATGTCGGAAATGGACGTTCCGCAGGTGAAAACAGTGTATATGGATATATACGACTGTCGTAGCGAGTATGATTTCTACAACCGCTTTGCTTCGGCAATACTGAAATCCACGGGCAACAGGGCGGAGCAGATATTGGAAAACATAAAGCGATTCCTTGTCCGCCTTTCGCCCAAGTTCTCCTTCAGTCCTGAGCCAAATTCGGAGTTCTCATTATCGCTTGGAATAACGCCGAAGGACTATACTCCCGAAGAGATACTCAATCTTCCGGAACTCATTGCACGCGAAAAAGGCTTCCGGATAGTTGTATGTATCGATGAGTTCCAGCAGGTAGGCGAATTTCCAGGCAGCATAGAAGTGCAGAAGCGTATGCGCGGTGTATGGCAGCATCAGCAGAATGTGTCCTATTGTCTGTTTGGCAGCAAGAAACACCTGATGATGAATATCTTTCAAAGTAAGCGGATGCCATTCTACATGTTCGGCGAGATGATATACCTTGACTGTATCCCCACGGAGTATTGGGTGCCGTTCATCTGCTCCCGCTTTGAGAAATACGGAAAACGAATCTCTGACATTTACGCATCCAGGATATGTGAGTGCGTCGGAAACTATTCATCCTACGTACAGCAGTTGGCGTGGAATGTGATGGCAGAGACGGATACGGAAGTGACAGAAGAAACATTTCATCGGGGCGTTGATGCTCTGCTGGAACAATGCAACAGCCTGTTTGTGCAGCAGACGGAATCACTCACAACCTACCAGCTCAACTTCATCCGTCTGCTTTGCAGCGGCATCCACAATGGCTTCTCATCAAAGAAAGTTGACGATATTTATCCAATTGGAACGAAATCGAATGTGGAGCGCATTAAGAAAGCTCTTTTCGAAAAGGAAATCATCACCCAGACCAAGGAGGGAGTGTTTCTTGCCGACCATGTTTTCGAGGTGTGGTTCAAAAGGGAGTTAATGTAACTATTTAGGTAATTCATCATAAATATAGATTGAAAAAGCGGTACAAGAGAAGTGCAGCAGCCTAGCACCGATAGTGCAGCATAGGTATACTGACAGTATCACATAGCTATACCAGCGGTATATCGCCGCTTCACTATATGACGAGACATTATTAGCTGACGATGCGTTATCAGAAGAAAGCCCCGAAACCTATTCACAAGGTTCCGGGGCTTTCTCTATCGATTATTTATAACCTCAAAATGTGGATTCTCACCTCACGCCTACCTTAACGGTCTTGCCATTGGTGGTGCGTATGATGTTGACACCCTTCTGGAGAGTGTTCAGTTTCTGTCCGCTGATGTTGTAGCGACCTGCTACGTTGCTGCTAGAATCCTCAACGCCATTGATGCCGTCAACGATGTCGAACGGTATGTTCAAGAACTGTATCTTGCCCTTCTGTGTGGCGCTTACCACAACGTTGAAACTGTTGTAGTAGCCCTTCTTCACAGTCAGTCTGCCGTCGGCAGAGAGAGTCACGTTCTGTGCCAGTTCCTCGCTCAGAGCGTCGGCAAATGCGTAAGAAACCGTAGCCGAAGCATCATCGAACGTGAAGAACTCGCTGAGATCAATCTCGTCGCCAGCCACCTGAACCGGAGCCTCCGCAATGACACGCTCACCGTTGAAGTCATCCATACAGAAGTAAGCCGATGTATTCAATCCGAATGAACCAGTGTCAGAGCCAGAGAGGGATACAGAGATGGTTTTCACTTTGCCGAGCGGACGAAGGTCAACCCACTGCCATGTGTCGAGATAGTAGCGGTCAGCCTCCTTCGAAGCACGATAGTCAGCAAGATAGCAGTCCACTGTAGATGTAGAACCGTCAGCCCTGGTGCCAGTGAATGTCGCTATGAGATAGTCACCCTCTTCAAACTTGTGTGCCACTCCGTTGCCGTTCTTTATGCAGTCAAGAGCCCACGCGTTGTTGGTGATATAGAATCCGTTTATCACGTCACCCTCATCAGGCTTGTTGAGCACAGTTATTGTGCCCTTGTCGAATACCACCGCATAATTCTCCGACTCATCATATCCATGGCCAACAACAGAGTTATACTGGTCAGGAGTAGCGCTTGTGAACGTCGTTGCCGTACGGTTAGAATAAGCGAATCCCTGCCATGAGTTCCAGTCGAGGCTGTAGTTGTTGCTGAACTGATAAGAACCGCTCACGAACGAACCGTCGAGCTGGTTGTCGCCATATATGCCCACCATCGGTGTGCCCTTAGAGTCAGGACCGTTCCAGTAGCTCTCGCTGTTGAGATACAGGTTCTCGAATGTTGCCACCACGGCATCACCGGTCACTGCCACACGGCAAGTGTCAGAAGCCTGCTTTCCGTTTGCATCCGTCACGGTCACATAATACATGTCGCACTCCACAGGAGCATATTCCACCACAGAAATACCGAAGTCATCGAGAGAAGCCGTTGCTATCTCCTGAAGCATTCCGTTTGTCCAGGAAATGCTGAAAGGAGCCGTTCCCTCTGTCACGTTAACCTTGAGAGAAGCCTTCTGTCCGGACTCCACACTCTCAGTAGCCTCTGCAGTTGCCTTCACGTTAGGAATCTCCTTTATGACCTCACCGCCAGCGATGAACTTGCTTGAGGCATACACATCGCTTGACACGCCGTTGATGTTTGTCATCAGTGAGTAGATGACATACTCCTTGTCCTTCTCCAGACCCTCAACTGTAATCTTTGTCTCATCGTTCTTGTATGCGGTGATTACATTCTCAGAAGTCGTAATCTCGTCAACGGTAGGAGCATCCTCAGCTCCATCCTTGACCATATATTGAACGGTACCAGTCTGACTGAATCTCACCTTCATGTCGGCCGATGTGTCAGTGATGTTGTTGATTATCGGATAACCCTCAACCATCACCGGAGCTTCCGTGTTGGCATCAAACTCATAAGCACCGATTGTAGGAGTCTCGCCGTTACGTGCCTTGCCAGTGATGTCAGTCTCCACATAAGCCAGAGGCAGTGCCTTCATCAGATTGCCAGCCTTAGAGAGTTCCAGAGTGTTCTCGCCGTCGATGAAGTTCGCAGCCTCGTTCACTCCGTTCTCCTCGTTGCATATAGCCTGCCATGCCTCGTATGAAGCAACATCCTCTTTGTGACGTGCAAACACCTCACCGGTAGTGAAGCCGGCATTGTTGGCATAAGAAGCCTTTGTCATGTAGTCGGCATTGTTGTAGCTGTATACATAACCGCCGGCATTGTTCATCAGAACGTTGTTCACAACCTTCAAGTTCTCGGCAGTACTGCTGCTGATTACCATAGCCGAAGACTTGGCTTCACCCAACATGTTTACGCTGTTGTTGGCGATGTTCACGTTGGATGCATTGTTGCCGACCTTGATACCGTAGCTCTTTTCGCTGTTGCTAACCACGATGACCTCGTTGTTCACGATATTCACCGGAACCTCTTCGCTTCCCGTCATCTGTCTCAGCGTGATGGCCAGAGCAGAGTTGTTGGTGTTGAGATGGAACTTGTTTCCGCTGATTTCGAAGCTCTCGTCATACAGGTCTCTCACCTGTGCGTCGATACCGTCAAACTCCTTCGTTGTGGCGTTGTTTTCTATGCGGTTGTTGCGAATCTTCGTTCCCAACTCGTCAGACACATACAGAGACTTGGAACCCTGGTTGCGCAGGATATTGTTCTCTATCACTCCGCCTACTTCCTTAGGCAGAGCCACATAGCTTGTTCCGCCCATTCTCACACCGATGTATCCACCCTCGAGCAGACAGTTCTTCACTGTGAGATAGTCGTTGTTCTGGTAAGCCAGGTTCTTTGTATAGGTATATATCAGGTTGATGTCCTCTGAATAAGTCACCGTCATGTCTGCATGGATATAGCAGTTGTCGATAGTCACGTGGCGGCTCTGGTTCTTGATGTGTATCACACCAGGGAAATTGGTGTCTGTCGTTGTCACCTCCACACCGCGCAGCGTGAACCAGTCAGCGCCGGCAATGGTGAACGTACCAAATTCATTGAACATCTTGTCGTCAGAATATTGCGGCTCGTTATACAAGTCGTAATATATCTTCACGTCGTGCCAGTCGCCGCTTTCGCTCTGCAGCGTCACGGTATTGTTCTCCGAAGCTCCCGGAATCTCAGGCACCGTCACGTTCTCGTTGTATATACCACGCTTGATGTTGATGGTCACAGGTCCGTCGATACCGTCCTTCAGAGAGTTCACGGCAGCCTGTATCGTGCCGTAGTCAGCGCCCGCGCCCACTGTTATTGTGCCGCTCACGCCCTTTACCACCTTGGTGGAAGCCGCTGCCGCCTCTTCAACGTTTGTTGTCGTCTCGTTTGCCGTGATGCTCTCCAGCTGGGCACATGCCGTTGCCTCAGGAGCAGCCTCAGTGCTGATGTCGCCGGCGAGCCAGAAGTAGTAAGTGCCAGGCAGCGTGATCTTGTAAGAACCATTGATGGAAAGCTGACCGCCCTCCTGCTTGCCGAAGAGGTCTACAGGTGCGAACTCGGCGCTTGTTCCTGTAGCATAGATTTTTGCATTGGTGAGGGCATTGTCTGCCTGATCGATGGCAGCGAGGTTGAATTTCTGTATGTCCAGAACGTTGAGGTCGCCGCCAGCAACCACCTAAATCTTCTGCAGCAGCGTCTCGGCACCCTTCATCGTAGTTTCAGGAGCCACGGCGGTAGTCGTTACAGAAGCCACGCTGATAGGCTGTTTCTCGTATGCCGTCACCTCGATTGCGAAACCAGCCTTTGAGTATTTCGTCACGAATTTTACGGTCACCTTGCCGTCCTCGGCATCAGAGAGGAAATAAGTCGGTTTGTCATACATGCTGTATTTGGCATCCTCCTTTTCCTTCACCTCTCCGCCATGATATACATAGAACTTGTCCTGTGCCGTCACAGTCCACTCCTTGAATGTGAGCTTCACGCTCTGTCCAGGAGTCTTAGGAGCGAATGTCACAGTTCCTTCGAAGTCCTTCGAATAATCACCGTCCACACCGCCATCGTCGTAGAACAAGAGAGGAGCGCCCTCGTTGATGAGAATCTCACCATTGTCGCCCGCCATCATGTTGTATATGTTCTTTATCATTACCGCACCCTCAGGGTCGCCGTTCTCTGTAGTCAGAGTCTCACCGTCGGCAGTGATGCTCTTTATAGCGGCGTCGATAATGTCGCCCGCCTTAGCGTCGTCAGATATATCGTAGCGCAGACGGAAGTGGTTGTCGCCTTCTGCCAGTGCCACCGGCTCGTCGAGAGTCAGTGTAGCCTCCGTTGCAGTTCCGTCGATTGTAGCCGTAGCCACAGGAGCCTTGTCGGCGGCAATCTCCTCGTCAGCCTTTGCCAGCGAGTAGAGCTTGATGGCAGCGATGCTCTTCTCCGTTCCCTTCATGTCTACAGTTACGGCAGAAAGTTTCTTGGGATTCTCGTTGCCCTCGGTAGTGATGTTGATGTTGAGGATGTCGAGATCCTTTTCGCCCACCTTTGCAATCTCCTTTGCCGACTGTGTAGCAGTAGTTGCTGCCACTTCCATTGGTTTGGAGAGATATTCGCTCACGGTAGCCACAAAACCGTTCTTTGTGTTCCATGATGAAGTAACGCCGGCGTTGAACACCACTGTCAATGCTCCGTCGGCAGCAGTAGAACGGATTACGCCCTCCGGTCCCTTGGTGTAGTTGTTCTTTGTGGTCTCCCACAGCAGTTCACCTGTAGTGCCCTTGCCGCTGTAGATCTTCAGCGAAGCATGTTCAGAGCTGCTGTAGGTATTCCAGTATAGGTCAAATTTGGAGAATTCAATCTGGCATATCATACCCTCGTTGTAAGGCAGGAAGATATTGATGCGGTCGTCCGTGCCACTCTCATAGTCAGAAGAATATTCATTCTTGTTCTGTGTCTTGAAGCCCATCGAACCGTTCACCTTCTTTGTAACCGTGCCCTGGTCGGAATGCGATACCACCTGGTTCAGCACCTCGCGGTTGCCCTCTGGATTACCATCCGCAACGGTGTGGGTGGCATCACTGAGTGTAACAGAAGTCACTGCGGCATCAATCTTCTGTCCGTTGACGGCCGTTTCCTTGATGTCGTAGGCAAGCCAGAAATAGTTGTCGCCCTCAACAAGTGACACCTCGTCGGTTGCTGTTATTTCGATAGCGTCGCCAGTCACCTCAGCTTCGCCCACCTTTACAGAAGTTGAGAAGCTGGCCGCTGACTTGGTATAATATACAGTAGCCTTGCTGATGATGTCATTCGTGCCGTTTGTGGTGAATGAGAATTTCTTTGCCGTCAGTGCCGGATAGTTGTTCTCTGTCTTCACGTTCAGTTTCAGTATTTCCTGATCTGTATCGCCGGCAGCCAGAGTCTTTGCAGATGCTTGTGTCGTCTCAACCGCCTGTGTCGTCATTGGCTGTGGGATAAACAGGGAAACCTCAGCTTCGAAACCGTCACGGGTATTTGACAGTTCGCTGCCGGACACAAACTTTATTGTCAATGCTCCGTCTTCCGAGTTGGAACGTACGAATGGAGTCTCAGTCTCTCTGACGGTTCTGATAAGATTGGTTTCATCGTCCGTCGAACCGTTATATATAAGGATGTATTGTGATTTGGCGTCGTCGTGCAGAGAACTCTCGAAGATATTCATCTTTGAGAAGTTTATCATCACCTTCTTGTCGGGAGAAGCCGGTTTGAAGGTCACCATACCGTTGAATCCGATGGTTACCTCTTCTGTAGGTCCTCCATCATCATAGAAGTTGAGAGGTGTGTCGGTCACCGTGATTGTCTTGTATTCCGCTGGGAATGTCACAATAGCCGGGTTCACCAGTCCTACTGCCTCTGCTGCCGTGAATGTAGCAACGCCGTCGGGCTGGTTTGTAGTGGTTACGCCGGTAACCTCCAGTTTCAGTTTCGCACCGATGGAAGCCTCTGTATTCAGGTCGCCAACGATGGTAAACTCATTCTTACCTTCGCTCAGCTTATGGTCGAGCGTCATTGTGTATATGCCGTTGTCCTCCGTTATCGTAGTAGCGATAGGGGTAGCACCCTTGTATGAGTCGGCGCTTCCGGCGAACAGTTTCAGAGAGAGAGGGTCTACCACATTCTCGTTCTCAGCCATTCTGAATTTGATGGCTGTCAGGTGGTCAGCGTTCAGCACTCCGCTGGCGTTGACATACAGTCCGGCGATATTCACGTCTGTAGTCATCTCTGGCTTCTTCACGTTGTCATACTGCGATCCGGCGTCAGTAACACTCATGTTTTCGAGTTTCACACATTTCACCTTTGCCACCCATCCGTCAGCTTTGAATGAGTAGCGATATATGAATCCTACCGACAATGCTCCGTCGGTTGTCGTAGAGTAGAACGACTTCCTGTCGTAGATGCCGTCGAGAGTTTCAATCACGTTGCCCTCGGGCAGCTTGGTGTCTTTTGTCACTTCGTTTGTTTTAGTGGCCCAGGTGAATCCCGTGTCGTCCACTTCACCGTCGTAAACCTTCGCATATCCCTGATATGACCCCATCTGGGTCCTCACGTCAAACGACTCGAAGGTAATCATGATAGAATACCCTTGTTCTGCCGGTTTGAACACGAGAAGGGAGTGCGAGTTGCTTGAATTGGAACTCATAATCGACCCTGTGCCTTTGTAGTCGTAGTACGTGAGTTCCTGATCCGTTGCCACTGTCACTGTCTGCTTGCCGAACTGCGGCTGCAGCACTGTGTTGCCGTCTTGTGCCATCAGCTGCATTGGCAGCCATAACATAGACAACAGTAGTGCCAGCATTAGATAACTGTACTTCTTTTGCATTTTGTTTATAAAGTTAATGAATGAAAATGTTGTTGTTTCCCAAGCATCATGATTCCCTCGTGCGCCTTCCTCGAAGCCCATGAGAGACAGCAATGGCATTTTCTCCCACCATATATATAATGGATACTATACGCCATGTGTCGCAATGGCAGGTCTTCTGACTTGCCGCCCGGTATCGAACGCCTTCCCGTTAACCTCCAACAATCGTTAGACTTCATAATAACTGATTGGAGCTATATGAATTTCCAGTGGCTATTGTTCGACCCTTTTATAAGGGGCGGCTCACAGCAGCGGGACTGTCCGGGATTTCCACCCGATTCCCTTTTAATCACCCGTGAGGGCAAACCGCTTGCGATATACTTTG
>ENA-OQID01001297-OQID01001297.1-human-gut-metagenome-genome-assembly--contig:-NODE-1297-length-10068-cov-3.791813_pt1 | contig 10068 bp, 9 predicted proteins | sample MGYA00242567_ERZ504727 | MGnify/ENA primary metagenome ERZ504727 (study PRJEB26092, sample SAMD00036215) | human gut metagenome | host: Homo sapiens | study: EMG produced TPA metagenomics assembly of...
GTCCGAAGCCAACAACGCTCCAGACAATCCGTTTTTTCATGCCAATGCAAATGGTTACCGTCCCATGCAGCCGCGAGGTGCCGAAGGACGGTTTGGCACCACCTCACCGGCATGTTTCCGGCTGAATTCCAGATTGATATCGGCAAGTTCACGACGACCGAAGATATAGTCGTCATACATGTCATCCATATCCACTCCATCGCAATCACCGTCGCAGAAGTTAAGCGACTCCTTCACGATTGCCATTCGTTCATCCACCGTAGTGTCTTTGATAAGAAGGCTTTTCTTTGTCATATTTTTATCTTGATTTTATTGTTTTTATCTCTGTTTGTCCTGCTTTTCCCCGAATCTGCCATCAGAGCCTGCTCGGATTTTAACTCTTTAGAATATAATCCTTGTTTATCCCGTTAGCCCAGAATCGTTCATCAGAGCTTGACTGGATTTTGGGGGATTTTCAGATAAGCAACACGCCAATCTTATTAACAGATATCACAAGCCAAAGCTTCTCTTCGCCTGTCGCAAAGTGTTTTCGCCAACAGTATAGGCATAGCAGGCTGACGGAATAAAATGCAGTGTGCCGAAATCCATATCCTTCCTGCCTCTCTGCCCTATAGTTGTGACCAAGGCCTGAGACAAATGATTCTTTTCCATGAAATACTTCAACGAAGACAATTCTGAGGGTCTGTCGAAGAAACGGTCAGTCCATTTCACTTCCACCGCCCAACTTGGCTTCTGCAAGGCATCATTAATACCTACCAGATCCACCTCTCCCTGAGTGCGGCCTATTTTCCAGTTTGCATATGCGATACGCTCATCGCGCGGTATCCACTGTGAATAAACAGCCGTCTCTATCATGTCACCGATATTTCCATCTGTCATCTTCACCGGCTCAAATAAAGCACACCTCAAAGAGGGGTTCGTCAGATAAATCTTGAACGTGGTCTGGCGCTGAAACCTCCTTGCCGTATCATCGGTCTTATTCACCACTTTTATCAAGAAAGCAGCCTCCAGATATTGTATATACCTACGAATGGTTTCCTTCTTAACCCCTGATTCTTTCGACATTCCATCATACGAGAACTCCATCCCACTATGATAAGCTATCATAGTAAACAAGGAATTAAGTTCTTGCACATCGGAAATACCGTAAAGACTCGGCAAATCGCACAACAAGACCTTGTCAACAATGTCATGACGCACAAACTGGCTGGGATCTTTCTGAATACGAGCTGAGAAAGCCACCTCTGGATAACCTCCAAAATTGATATAATCCAGAAAAAGCTCATTCAATTGGCCCATGTCAATGGAATCATATACAGCACTCTCTATGCCGCCCCACTCCACTTTGGATTCACGCATGATAATATCATAGCCGCGCAGATGGATATACTCAAAGAAAAGCAATGGCGGCAGATTGAAATCAGTAAACCTCCCGGCTCCGCTCTCATTGCTGCTCTTCTTGAGTGCTGTAGCTGCAGAACCAGATGCCACAAATTTCACATTGTGGTATGTATCCACCAAAGACTTAAGATTTATCTCCCAGTCTTTCAAATATTGTATCTCGTCAAAAAAGACAAAAAACTGCTCCTTGCCCTTCTCCTTGCCAAGAATCTGACATGCCAGATTAAACAATTGCTCCAAAAGAATATTGTTATATATCGGAGTCTCCACCGACACATAAATGATATTCTGCGGTGAGACCCCTTCGTCTATCAGCTTTTTTATCGAATGATAGATCATCACGGTCTTGCCTACTCGCCGAGGTCCCATCAATATAATAGCACGTTGAATGTCGACATCCTTCACCAAGGGATAAAAGATATCAAGATATAGTCTGGGACTCATCTTTCCATAAAAAGATGGAACCTTTCCTTCTGTCCACCAGGGATTGTCAACTTTCAATCTCCCCAATATCTGCTTCTCCAAAATTGCCGTATACTCCATAACAATCGCATTTTAGGCTACAAATATAGCCTATTTTCTCCTAATCTGCAAATTTTGTAGAAATAAGCTCATAAAAACAAGCTTATTTTGCAAAATCAGCCCTTTTCAGCCCTTTTTCAATGCATAATATGAAGCAAAGAGCCCCAAATCCGTGCCTCCCAGAATTAAATTACACCTCCAACTACCTGATTATCAACGCCTAAACACCTGTTTGCAGAATAAGCCTGTTTAAACAGGCTTATTTTACAGACGGGAAGATTAGCATGTGATGAGGGAGACGTCACGAACGAGCGTCTCCGTTATGTACTGAATATGCACAAATCAGCTATTTCAGAGCTGCTGAAGTTGATGGTAAAAAATGATCTGTTAGAGGCTTACGGATATGGACGTGGTATGCGCTATCGTTTGCCTGCAAAAAGCACTAATATGTTTGGATTAGACCTATCAATCTCTGGTGATAACACAATATGTCAAGTTACTAGTAGCGCCAACAACAGTGCAAGCTCGGATGCTAACAGTGCAAGTCCAAAAAAGAAGAGAATGCCTAAGGAAGAGCTAAAATCTCACTTCTTTCGTAAAAAAACTATTTGAAGCGTCCGTGAGACCTCCTCGGATAAGGGCATTGTCTTTCCATCTACCCACTTCATTTACACCGACCGTTCCGAATAGCTATAGGACTTTGATTTGTTTGGCAATCTCATCCATGGTCATATGCCTTATATGAAGTTTCTGTACGCTAGGCCAGATGTTTGCCGCCTGCTTCTTTCAGATTCCACCTCGCAGTGGACACCCTTGCTATTGGCTATATAATTCCCGCTATTAGGGCTTGTTAGGGACTTGCACCCATTAGAATAAGCTCATGCCGAGCATACCAATGAGAGGCGATTTGTAGCGTTGGTTACTGCAAATCGCCTCAAATTATAGAAATGCGATGCCAAAAATAAAGATTTCCAGTTATTTATTCTTTCGTCTGAATAAGATTTCCTACTTTTGTAGTCAATAATTGACAATTCTATCAAAAGAAAGTCTATTGGTTTAATCTAACCTCTGAGCAATAACATTGGAGGATAATACCAAACAGCATTTAATGGATGACGCTTTGCAACTTAATAGTATAATGTCACACAGATTATAAGTTTATATTGAAATAACTAAATTGCTACATTGGTATGTATTGTAAATATTGTGGTAAGTCTATAGATAAGGACTCTTCGTTTTGTCGCTATTGCGGTAAACCTTTACATGCAAATCTCGATATAACGGATAACATTTCCGCTTTTAAAGAGAAGTGTACTCCCAAAACTAAAGATATAATGGTAGAGGACACAAACAAAGTTCAGATGAGAGTTACTCAAAAGAAGAAATGTGTTATTTTCTTCTTCATTTTATTGTTGTTGCTTTTAATCTGGGGCTTGTGGGGAATATTTGGTAGAAAAAAAATAGCAGACATATCAATCAACCAAGTTTCACAAGAGTTGACAGCAGCCACTAAAAAATATGATAGACTCTATGAATTTCATGAGGGGCTTGCTAGAGTTTGCAAGGGGAAAAAATATGGTTTTATCGATAAATTAGGCAATGAAATAATCTCTTGCAAATACGATGATGCGAAAGATTATGACAAAGGCATTTCCGTAGTAACACTTGGAGATAAAAAAGGTGCTATTAATCGGCAAGGAAACATGGTTATTCCATGTAAATATGATAATATAAATCTTTGTAAAGATGACAGTCTGGCTGCTGCATTTATTAATGAAACGTCAGGTTTTATAGACTTAGAAGGTAATGTTGTCGTTCCATTTGATTATGAATATTGTGGGACATTTAGTGAAGGGTTGGCAGATGTCCGTAAAAATGGTCTGATTGGTTTTGTGGACAAGAATGGCAAACTTGTAATTCCCTGTAAATATGAGAATCTTTATAATGATTGTGGCTTTAGCGAAGGACTTGTGGGAGTAAGTATTGATGGAGGGGAAGATGGTGTTGTTGATGATAAATGGGGGTATATAGACAAAACTGGCAAAATTGTAATTCCATTCCAAACAGGTCTAACAGGTTTCCCATTTTCATCAGGATTATCAATGAGATATAGAGGCGGATTGACATTTTCACATGACAAGAATGGTTTTCCCGTTATGCACAAAACTGCATTTGAAGGAGCATTTATTTATAAAAATGGAAAACAGGCAACTGATTTTTTTGAGACACAAAACATCGAAGGTTTCAGAAAGGGATATTGTACCATTAAAGACAAAAACGGTTGGGAAGGATTGGTGAATACTCGAGGAGAATTCACAATTCCTTGCAAATATTCATTTATAGCAAATGGATTTGATGATAAATATGTTCTTATTGGAATTAACAATAAATATGGATTTGCGGACAAAGCTACAGGGCAGATAGTTATACCTCCTATTTATGAAATTGATTATAGCGGTTGGTCTTTTAATGAAGGTTTGATACCTGTGAAAAAAGATGGAAAATACGGATACATCAATGAACATAACCAAATTGTTATTCCATTTAATTACGATGATGCGTTTGAGTTTTCTGAAGGTTTTGCAGTAGTACAACGTTATGGAAAATATGGATATGTTGACAGATTCGGACACGATACTTTTAATTAAAATCAAGACAAATGCTTTATACAAGAACAGAACTAAAGGAAATGAACACTTTTGAAAAGTGCAAGATTCCATTGGAACGTTATATGCATAAGTTTGTATGTGAACGTAAAAATATAAAACGACTCAAATGGCATGAAAAGAATTTTCTGTTTGACAACATGAGAATTTTACGTGATGATAATAATAATAAAGTATTTGATATTTTTAGCATAAAAGAGGCAAAAGATTACGCTTTTAATTTATTGATTCTAATATACGCTACGGGGAAAGACGGAATCATAGACTTTTCGAAAAATGTTTATGATTATGATGGTTATATATTGGATGAAGAGAGAAAACGGCATAAAACTCTTTTTGAGGAATTAATGTTGGATTGGAGTGAGCAGTTGAACAGTGGAAAAGGATTATATATAACAATATTAAAGCCTTTATTTAACCGCAAATGGAAGGAAGTTAACAATTTGACCGAAAATCCGATTGTTATTAGTGGAAAAACGACCTATATGAAAGCGGTCTTTTTCCATATAATGTATAAGGTACGATTGTATTTTGACGAGAAGCCCCAAAAGGAAAAATACGACAAAATAGTAATTAATAACATAAATGTGTTTGCGGACATATATACATACTGCCATGTACTCACAAGGCATTATTATCCTCTTATGAATAGCAAGGTAGGAGGAACCTTGAATGAAAACATTCCTTTTGTAGATGTGAACAATCTTCCAAAATCACTACTATCCTTAGTAGTTGCATATAATAAAATTAATCCCATAACAATAAAGACAGAATATTTGTTGTTTGAATTTCAGCAAGTTAAATATATTATGTGGTTAAAATATGGGCAAACTAATTATTGTATAGAAAACAGTCTCATAGTACGTTCTTTTTATAAATGTGAAGAGAAAAGAGACTTAGAAAAGTTTTCAAAACAACAAATTCTCTGTTTGTGATGGATTCTTCATATATAATATGAACGAGTAGAAAAACATACAAGAATCTACAACCGTAAATAACAAAATCTTGGATTAAATATAACCATATGAATTATGGCACTCGCAATAAACATAAACGATCTGCTTAACAAGCAGAAGATTGAATCCAACCGCATTGAGTTTAAGAAAGGTTGGAACCCAGGAAGCATATATCACAGTATATGTGCTTTCGCCAATGACTTTGATGACCTTGGTGGTGGATATATCATTGTAGGTGTAGATACCGATGATAAGACTGGCATGGCAATACGACCTGTAGAAGGCGTGCCAATGGAAAATATAGATAACATTTTGCAAGAGATGGTGGGCTACAACAACAAAATGACTCCATACTACTTACCCCGAACTTCTGTAGAGGAAGTAGATGGGAAGCAGTTGATTGTTATATGGTGTCCTGCTGGTAGTTATCGCCCTTATTCTGTACCTGTAAATGTAACGGCGAAAGGAACCAAAGAATACTTCTACATCCGCAGTGGTACAAGTAGCATTGAAGCAAGAGGCGAAGCGCTCGTTGAATTACGAGAGTTGGCTAATCGTGTGCCTTTTGATGAACGAGGCAATAGCGACATCCAGTTGGAAGATATTTCTCTGGTGCTTCTTCGTGATTATCTTGTCAAAGTGGGTAGCAAACTGGCTGATGATGTGATAACGACTCCGCTTCCTACCATACTTGACCAAATGGAACTGTACACAGGACCAAAAGAAAACCGTTTGCTTCGCAATGTGGTAGCCATGATGTTCTGCGAGAATCCAAGCAAGTTCTTCCCTTACACTCAGATTGATGTAGTGACATTCCCTAACGGAAAGATGAATGATCCAAACAATTTCACAGAAGTTACATTCAAAGGCAGTGTTCCGCAGATGATAAAACAGACAATGGATTACATCAAGAGCAATGTACTCAAAGAGCATGTGCGTAAGATTTCCGGTAGGCAGGAGGCAGAACGTTTTTGGAACTATCCATACGATGCTATTGAGGAAGCAGTTGTAAACTCTGTATATCACAGAGATTTCTTGCAGCATGAACCAATAGAGATTACCATTGAACCAAGCGGAATCTCTATACTCAATTGTCCTGGACCTGACAGAAGCATCTCCAAGGAGGATATAGAAAAGGGCGATATGCTAAAAAGCCGTCGCTATCGCAACCGTCGTTTGGGTGATTTCTTAAAAGAACTTGACCTTACAGAGGGTCGCTCAACTGGTGTTCCAACAATACAAACAAAGTTAGCAGAGAATGGTTCACCACGTGCCATCTTTGAAACTACAGATGACCGCTTGACGTTCTTGGTTACTATTCCTGTTCATGAAGGATGTCGTGAAAGTTCAGAAACGAATAGCAACAGTTCGGAAACAGACATACTTGGTTCGGAAAGAAGTTCGGAAACAAAAACGAAAAGTTCGGAAAGAAGTTCGGAAACAAAGGACTTGATTATAGATATTATAAAACAAGACCCACATATAACAGCCGCTGAAATCGCAATGCAATTGAATATGTCTTCACGAGGAGTTGAGAAGCAAATACGTAAACTTCGTGAATTAGGCAAAATTAAACGAACAGGTGGTAGATATGGAGGCTATTGGGAAATCGTAATATTAGACAAAGAATAAAACGGATATGTTATTAGGAAACAAGATAAGGTCTCTTAGAGACGAACAAGGAATATTGCAGCGTCAAGTGGCTGCATACTTAGAAATAGACACACCCATGTTCAGCAAGATTGAACGCGGGGACAGACGAGCAAAAAGATGCCAAGTAATTCAAATGGCAACATACTTCAAAGTGGACGAAAAGGAAATGCTAACTCTTTGGCTTGCTGATAAAATTCTAAGCGATTTGGAGGATGAAGATGAATTGAAACTTCCTGCCATTGAAACAGCAAAAGCGGAGTTAATGGATGTTAATCGCTAATTTGCATCAAGCAATTCATTTTCTGATGTAAACAGCGCAAGACTGATTTCTTGCAGACAATGGGAACTTTATGGTATCATTTACGCTTGATTCCGTAAAGTTTCTTTTGATTTACAGACACTTACAAAACACATACTGGTTCAAGCGTGGGAACCGCTCGTCGTCTGTCCCACTCTCTGAGGCCTTCGCATTGCCCGATACTGTAGAACAGACAACGCTAGAGCCCACGCCGATATGATATATATATGCCGCCACATGGAGTAGTTGAAACCTATATGCAAAAAAATACACATAGGTACAATACTCCACTGGCCGTGATATAATCACACCCGTAGACATCTACCGTTGCTCGGTTCGTTGACAGTATCTAAAGTTTGCGAAGTTTCAGAGAGTCAAGAACAAAGCGTCAAGTAAACGCCTTCTATATGTCGTGTCCCCATCCCTTCCCCAATCGGCATCAATCGCTGTTGCCGGACATCTGAATGACACGAAACGTCATGACGACGATGGTATCGGCGTGGAAACGCTACAAAATTATTAAATTCATTTAAACAAAACAAACATTTTCATAAATTATGTAACATTTTCTTATAAAAAAGTGAGTGCAAATATAGAATAGTCGTGTTGCTATATGATTTATAGCGATAATGAAAGGAGATAAATCTCTTATTCTACGGGATGCTGTTCACACGTGAATGCAGGAAGAGTTGTTTTGAAACGGATATTGGCATTAGAGAATGTGGAATATAATCCGACCGGAAATCCGACCGGAAATCCGACCGATTTAGCTCTAATCGGTCATAATATCCAATTCACCCACTTTTTTCAAAAAAACCGTCAGCCATCTGGTCGCCAATGCGGAAGTATCTGTAATTCAGACGCTTCCGCATTTTTTGCATGGTGAAAACCATCGGGTGATTGTCTGGATGGTTGGGAATAAGAAGAAATAATCGTATGGAAGGGGATGGAATATGACATGAGGGGAAAATGGACTTTATTTTATAGGCATACGGACTGGAAAGCGGACACGGGATGGAGCGAAGCGCGCACGACTGCATCACTGTCTCGCCAAGCTCTGATCAATCATCAGGGCTGAACAAAGGACCGGGATAATATAATTATAAACTTTAAAAAAGCATTGAGTATGCATTATGAAATCAAGTATTCGGATTTCGTGAAGGGAGAATTCACGACACCGTACAATTGGGTTCATTGTTTGAACGAAAACTGCGAGATAAAGAAGAGATGCACGAGATGGCATGTCATCAGAAAGATGAAACAGAAGGACCTGTGTGGGAAATGTATCCTGCCGACCACGAATCCGGTGGAAGGATGCAAACTGTTTCATAAGATGAAGAAGATAAAGGTGGCATGGGGATTCAAGAAGGCTCTCGGCAATGTGAAGGCATGCGACTATAAGGCCATACGCCACGACATCATCAAGACAATGAGCAACAGAAGGGACTTTTCGAGATACGACTCGGGGGCGTGGAAACTGACGGAAAACCAGCAGGAGAAGATAAAGAGGATTTTCGCCGACTATGGGTATGACGACGTGGAGTTTGACTTCTACGAAGAGATGGTCAGCTTTTTAAATAAATAATGGGCACGAAACGGACAGGAAAGATGCCCAACCGGGGCAAGCTGCTTGCCCCTATTGAGAAAGCACCTTGCCCATGTTGGGCAAGCACCGTGCCCAATTCTGAACCAAAACAGACTAAAATTCCAAATCGGCCATTTGGCTAAAAAAACAGACAATACCATGAAAACAAAAAGCATAAGAACAAACAAAAGGGGAAGGTTGAGGATATCTGCCAAGACCTCGGAGAAGTGGTTTGAGAGAATGAACAGGACTCAAACGAGTGAGGAAACGGAAGTGACGAACACGGAGAATGAGACCGGGGAGAGGATTCCGACGAGGTGCTCACATGTGGTGAGGATGGTGGAGCATATCAGGCGGAGGTATGTGTTGAGATACAACACGGTGACTGAATGCACGGAGTATATGAAAAGGGACGGCAACGGCACGTTCCTGATGCTCGACATGAGGGCGCTGAAGAGAATCACGCTGGAGGTGCAGTTGGCGGGCATCGCCGTGGGGTTCAATGACGTGAGAAACTATGTGGGGTCTGACTTCATCGGCTGCTTCGACCCCATCGGCGACTTCCTCGCCAAATGTGAGGGCCGCTGGGACGGCAGCGACCATATCGGCAGACTCGCCGACACGGTGCCGACGGAGGACCCGGAGTGGAGGGAGAGATTCCACACGTGGTTCCTGGGGATGGTGGCGCAATGGACGGGCAAGACGGGGGAGCTGTATGGCAACAGCAACGTGCCGCTGCTCATCTCCGACCAGGGTTTCAACAAGAGCACGTTCTGCCGCCGGCTGCTGCCGCCGGAACTGAAATGGGGATATTGCGACAGTCTGCAGCTGGCAGAGAAGAAGCAGGTGTTGAGGGCGATGTCGGAACTGCTGCTCATCAATCTGGACGAGTTCAACCAAATTTCGCCGAAGCTGCAGGAGGGATTTCTGAAGAATGTGGTGCAGCTGCCGGCGGTGAAGATGAAGCGCCCGTGGGGAACCGCCATC
>ENA-OQID01001304-OQID01001304.1-human-gut-metagenome-genome-assembly--contig:-NODE-1304-length-9983-cov-3.183929_pt1 | contig 9983 bp, 3 predicted proteins | sample MGYA00242567_ERZ504727 | MGnify/ENA primary metagenome ERZ504727 (study PRJEB26092, sample SAMD00036215) | human gut metagenome | host: Homo sapiens | study: EMG produced TPA metagenomics assembly of the...
CAACTGAATTTGCTGCTGTATTACCACCATCTTCACTGCTTGCTGTAACAGTTTTGTTCAATGCAACATTTGTATCATCCTGAATTGTTTCTCCTTTGATTTTAAATGTTGCTGTCGAATATGATGAATCAATGCAGCCATCCTTTACTGCAACAGCCTTAAGAGTTGTATCACTTGATACAAGTATTTTATCACCTTTTGTATACTTAGTAGATTCATTACTTGGTGCTTTACCATCTGTTGTATAGTAAATAGTTGCTCCTTCGTCTGCACACTCTAATTCTACTAATTGTGTGTCATCAAATTCTTTTGTTCCTGAAATATTATCAGTAACATCTTTTGATGCCAATGATGTTGCTTTAATTGTAGGTGCCGACATCTGTTCGTAGGCAAATCCTTCACTGTCGATTACAAAACTTATAAGGGAATTTGCTCCTACTTCAACAGTTCCTACTTCTTTTCCTGTACTGTCCTTTACAGATGCTGTTTTTCTTTCTCCTGTAGGATTGTAAACCTCGGCAGTGTATTTATTCTCACTTTCTTTATAATATACTGTTCCTGCTATTCCTGTTCCTGTTATCTTATAAACTGAACTTCTTACACCAATTTCCTTAAGTGCATTGATATACCAATATGTTAATGCCGTATCAGTTTTCTGTACTTTAGTATCATTCTTTAAGAATTTATCGATTGCTAAAGTTGGATCTGTAAGTGCAAGATATGGCCATGTAATATGCTGCCAACCTGTATCCGCTCTGGTATAATCATTCCTTATCTTTTTGATTTCCTCATCTGACTTGCCTTCATTTTTTGCATCTATTGCTGCATATTCAATTGCCATATCAGTATCATCTAACAATCCCTGATAAATCTCGGCACATCTCTTCTGATTTGTTCCATAATATGTCAAATATTCGGAAATCGGTAACCAATGAATACCATAACAATACAATGGTTGTCCACCAAAGAACGTTCCATAAAAATTAATTGCACCATAAACCTGAGCAACTACCTGATACGGATAATCCGAAACCCAGTTACTATTTATAACATTTCCATTATTATCTGTTGTTCTGTCATAATCAAACCAGTATTGCTTTACTGTTTCCATTTCATTTGTAAATCCAAATATACCTGCATCTCTGTAAGAATTCTGTTCTGTAAGAACTCCCCATAGATACATTCCAATCCAGCTGAACAATGATTCTGATGCTGATTCCTGATTATTACCTGAATCATTGTCAGCATATCCACCTGCCCATGAATGTCCTTCGTATAAATCATAATCTCTGAATCTGCAATATTCACTGTCTGCCGTCGGATTAGCATAATCTCTTATAAGAATTTCAATCATATCCTTATAATCATTGTAGAATTCTTTATCATATGTAGCTAACACCGTTGCACTAAATACAAAATATCCATATGTAAAATGATGGTCGCAGATAGCTGCATTAGCACCAAATTCACTTTCCTTATAATAAATAGTTCCCCATGCCTCATTATATACAAAATAACTTATGTCATCTTTTCCATCATATGTAAACCAGTCTACTAATCTTGCTTTAAGTCTTTGAAGGAAAACCTCCTTCAATTCAATATCACCAATCTGGTCAGCCATTATTACACCCATTGCAAGTGGATGTAAATTCTTACCTTCCCAATAAGCATCTGCAGCAGGTGTAATATTCTTTGTTGAATTTTCCAAATCCTTAAGATATCTCGCTACCGCGTCTGTATCAAATGTAGCTGTTCCATCTGCATCTTTTTCTCCATTTGGCTTAGCAAATATAGCTATTAAGCCTGAGAAATCAGATACTGTAGTAAATTCATTACTTTCTATTGCCTTCATATCTCCTCTTACTGACGGATATGTAGCAAATTCACTTCCATTCTTTGAAGAATATTTCCACTGATGTGGCATCATACACATAAATGTTGTGTCATTAAAACCTGTTCTTTTAACTTTTGTTGTTACTTTATAATCTGATGTCATTTTTGCATTGTCATCATCATAATTATATGTAACTGATGTTTTATCTACAAATGCATAACCATGTTTATAAAACTTTTCGATCTGGTCTTTTGATGTCATTGTTCCAACTGACATGTATCCATTTTTACCTGTAAATTCTACCTTAATATTATTTCCAACTTTTTTGAATACTGTTCCTTCAGGAACTGATAAACAATAATAACTCTTTGATGTATTTGTTTTAGCCTTGTTATCATTATCTGTTATTTCCAGTCCGATATGGTCTGTAGTAACTGAACCTTTATCAAGTATTTCTTCACCATTTCCATTAAATATAGATGTAATATTTGATGATGTAATTGTAAATGCTTCAGTATCACCAAATTCGTTATATATATATGGTGAGCCTTTTACAAACGTACTTGTCATAGCTACGTGATTATCATCTGCTAACTGTGCCGTAACTGAAAAATCACTATAACCGGCTACTTTATCACAAGCTGTATCTGTGTCTAAATTTTCCGGCAAAATATAAAAGTCAGGTGTTGTTTCTGAAATAACAGATAAATTTACAGCTGTAGCTGCATGATCCTGAAGCCATCCGTCTGTAGCTGTAAGAACACTTAATCCTTTTGTTGAAAATCTAACTTTAAAAGGCATTGTACAAATTGTATTGCCAAACTTCTTTATAAGCATTGACTGCCACCAGTCATTACTTTCTATAGGTGCCTTTACATTATCTGTCTTATAATACGGAACTTTTGCCTGTTCCAAATACATATCATTAGAAATATACGTTGCTTTACCTGCTGTCTTTGTCTTTGTCTTTGGTAATTCAGGTAAATTAATTGCAGGTTTTTCATCACCTTCTTTATATTTATATACTTCTAATTCTGAAATCCCTATTCCACTTCCCTTTTCAACTTTACTATACGCTAAGACACGAACATATCTTACATTCTGTGCATATACCTGTCTATTATCCGTAGAATTAGGTGTTCCTTTAACATTTCTATATATGCTTGTCCAATTTTTATCGTCATTTGATACCTGATAATCATATACTTTTCCTGCATCACCCGTCCATGTAACAGATATACGACCTATATCATAACTGTCACCTAAATCTACACTCAACCACTGATTAATATCATTTTTAGATGAGAATGATGTATTCATATCACCATCTACTGCATTCTTTCCAACTACTTTATCAAGTTCCTTTTGTAATAAATTTCCTTCTTTATCATACATCCACCATTCATCTTTTAGGCCTGATGTTTTTGTTTCTTTATTAAGTGCGATGTTTTCTCCGTAATTTACTGGTCTTTTTACAACACCATCTGTTCCATATACCTGAAATTCAAACATTGAAACTCCATAGTTAGTTGCTCTCTCTGTACAAAGCATTTTTACATATCTTGCAGATGTTGCACTCATATCTTCTTTATTAATAGTCTGTTTAAGATTTGCTGAAGAATCAATCTCTACTCCATTGTTTCCTTTATTTCCAATAGACACATCAATTTCGCATGTTCCTGATCCAAGTTCTTTTCCATCATCTTTAGATAATGCCGTAACCTTTATTGTATGCTTTCCCTCATCAAGTTTTATTTGTCCTCCTGCAACTCCATGTCCTGTGAATTTGTAATTATCAGGAGCTGAGGCAATTTCATCATTCTCTGTTACTCTGTATACTGCATTATCCACACTAGTCCAATTAGCTGCTGCATAAAAGCACTTATTATTATCATCATACTTAATTTCATATGACACTGCCATATTTACAAATGCACCCGGCTTAGTACCTTTTTCATATACAGTTGTCCAGTTTTCTTCATCATCTGATAACTGTATTTCATACCTTTTAGCATACGCAGCTTCCCACTGAATATAAATATGGTCAATATCCGTTTTCTTTCCTAAATCAACATAAAACCATTCATCTTTATCACTCTGTGCTGCCTGCCATCTTGTAGTTATGTCATCATCAACTGCTTTTTCAGGTCCACTTCCATCACCATTCTGTGAGCTTGCATAAACCGGTCTCCCCTTTGAAATTACATAAGGAGTATCATCGCTTTCTGCAGCTTTAATACTAAATAGTTGTGTCTGTGGACACAATGTAAAAACCAATGCTGCTGAAAGTATTAATGATACTCCCCTCTTAAGTAACCTATTCATCATTTCCCTTACCTCTTCCTAATTTTATTAATTTCCTTCTAATTAATATTATAATTCATATTTAAAATCAAAAAAACTAAAAAAACTTTTTTATATTTTTTTTGTCATTATTGTATGTTTTATACTATATTTTTTCTTGTTTTCATTAACATTTCATATTGTTTTTATACATTTTTAATAAAACCCCATTATTACTTTTGAAACATTTCAATAGCAATAATGGGGTTTTATCTGATATATATATTATTTTTTTAGTTCTATAAGTTTTATGTAACTTCTGACACAAATACTTAACTATCATAAGCCTAATTGGTCAAAATTTTTTTCTTTTCTTTAAGAAATTCATCACTAAATTTCTGTTCTACTAAACAATAACAGTCAATAACATTTTAACAATAAACGCTACAATCCATGCAACTACACACTGTAACACCACTATCATTGCTGCCCAGTTTCCACCTAATTCTCTTTTTACAGATGCAATTGCAGCTACGCAAGGTGTATATAATAATGTAAATACAAGAAAAACTATAGCGGTAGTTGTATCAAATGCTGTATAAAGTGCTATATTTGTTCCACCGAAAAGAACTGTCAATGTACTTACAACGCTTTCTTTTGCTGTAAATCCTGTAATAAGTGCTGTTGATATTTTCCAATTTCCAAAACCTAATGGTTTAAATATCGGAGAAATAATACTTCCAACTAAAGCCAAAATGCTGTCTTTAGAATCCTCAACAACATTTAATTTCAAATCAAAAGTCTGAAGGAACCATATTATAATAGAAGCTAAGAATATAATTGTAAATGCTCTTGTAATAAAGTCTTTTGCCTTATCCCATATCAATCTTCCTACATTTTTTATTCCCGGAAGTCTGTAATTTGGAAGTTCCATAACAAAAGGAACAGGCTCTCCCTTAAATTTCGTATGATTTAATATTAGCGCGTAAATTATTGCAACTATAATTCCCATAAAATATAAAGCAGTCATAACCAATGCTCCATATCTAGGGAAAAATGCTGCGGTAAACATTGCATAAATAGGCAATTTTGCCGAGCAACTCATAAAAGGAGTAAGCATTATTGTCATTTTTCTGTCTCTTTCAGATGGCAATGTTCTTGTAGCCATTATAGCCGGAACTGAACACCCAAAACCGATTATCATTGGAACAAAGCTTCTCCCTGACAGACCTATTTTTCTTAATAATTTGTCCATTACAAATGCTACTCTTGCCATATATCCACTATCTTCAAGCAATGATAGAAAGAAGAATAAAATAACTATAATTGGTAAGAAATTCAATACACTTCCAACACCTGTCAATATTCCATCAACCACAAGCGATCTCAGCACTTCATTAACCTGTATGCTAATAAGTGCTTTATCACAAGCATTTGTAACAAAATCAATAGCTATTTCCATAAGATTAGAAAGCCATGCTCCTACCACTCCAAAAGTCATCCAAAATATAAATGCCATTATTGCAACGAAAGAAGGAATTGCTGTGTATTTTCCCGTAAGTATTTTATCAATTTTCTGACTTCGAATATGCTCAACACTTTGTTTTGGTTCAACTACTGTAGCTTTGCAAATTTTATCAATAAATGTAAATCTCATCTTTGCAAGAGCTGCCACTCTGTCTAATCCACTTTCATTTTCCATCTGTAAGATTATATGTTCCAGCGTTTCTTTTTCATTCTGGTCAAGTTCAAGTTTTTTAAGCACTTCTGCATCGCCCTCAACCAATTTGCTTGCTGCAAATCTTGTAGGAATCTCTTTTTTATGTGCATGATCCTCAATCAAATGCATTATAGAATGAAGACACCTGTGCATTGCTCCGCCATCTTCACCATTCGCATCACAAAAATCCATTCTTCCCGGACGTTCTCTATACTTTGCAACGTGTATCGCATGGTCGATAAGTTCATCTATACCTTCATTTTTAGCGGCAGATATAGGAACTACCGGTATTCCCAATGCTTCTTCTAATTCATTTATCTTAATAGTTCCGCCGTTTTTATGAACCTCATCCATCATATTTAACGCCAATACCATCGGAATATTAAGTTCAATTAACTGCATTGTCAAATACATATTTCGTTCAAAATTCGTTGCATCTACAATATTGATAATTCCTCTTGGTCTGTCATTTAAGAAAAAGTCTCTTGTTACAATCTCCTCACTTGTATAAGGCGACATTGAGTATATTCCAGGTAAATCAGTAACCAAAGTATTCTCATGTTTTCTAATCTGTCCATCTTTTCTATCGACTGTAACTCCTGGGAAATTACCAACATGCTGATTTGAGCCTGTCAGCTGATTAAATAATGTTGTCTTTCCACAGTTCTGATTACCCGCAAGACCAAATGTTATCAATTCATCATCTTTTAATTCTTCGCCACGTTGCTTAACATGGTATATTCCCATTTCTCCAAGGCCCGGATGATGTGACAATTTGTCCTTACCCGATTCCATTATCTTCTTATTCTTCGTTTTTACCTTATCATCCGATAATTTATTATCATTTTCATTGCACATATTTATTTCTATTTTTTGTGCATCCTCTAATCTAAGAGTCAATTCATATCCCCATATACGGTACTCAATGGGATCTCCCATTGGAGCAGCTTTAACATAAGTGATTTTTGTTCCCGGAATTATTCCCATATCCAGAAAATGACCTCTTAAATTTCCTTCTCCACCGACCACAGAAATAATTCCCGATTGGCTTTGCTTTAATTCTGAAAGTTTCATATGTACCTCTCTTTTGCAATTAAGGATACTTTAACTATATACTCTAATAATTAATTCATATTGATATATTACTTATCCCAAATTGCATTTGTCATTATGTATTATCCTGTACATTATAGCATCGTTTTTTACTATGTACTATATTTTTTAATTCTGCTTTAAATCATATCAATTTAAAACTGTCAGCAATTAGTATGTGCATTAATTAGTGTTATCACTAATATTGGGATTTTAGTTGTCAACTATTTTACAATATAGGTTGACAATTCATCTTTTACCATTTATATTGTCATATGTATGATAAAAATTGATTCAATACAACAATTGAAATCAACAATAAATACATATTCGGATATCTGTCAAATTTCAGAATATCTATACATGATTATTTTTATAAAAAAAGGAGAAAACAATGTCAACAACAGAAAATTTAACAGCAACAAAATCATCAAGCAAAGCAACAGATATAACTTTAATCGCTTTATTTGCAGCATTAATGGCAATATGTTCTTGGATTTCAATTCCATTAACAGTTCCATTTACACTTCAAACATTTGCTGTATTTACTACTTTATGTATTTTAGGTGGTAAACGTGGAACACTTTCAATTTTAGTTTTCCTATTATTAGGAGCTATCGGAGTTCCTGTATTTGCAGGATTTAAAAGTGGTGTTGCCGTACTTTTAGGAACAACAGGCGGATACCTTATAGGCTTCTTATGTACCGCTTTGATTTACTGGTTATTCACATCTTTATTAGGTAATAAATTCATTGTTAAACTTATAGCTCTTTTATTAGGACTTGCAATCTGCTATGCATTTGGTACAGCATGGTTCATGGTTGTATACATGAAATCAACAGGTACAATTGGTCTTGCAACTGTTCTTGGATGGTGCGTAACACCTTTCGTTATTCCTGATTTAGTTAAACTCGCAGTTGCATTCATTATATCTGACCGTGTAACAAAAGTAATTAAGTTATAATTCGTATATCAGTCCATAAACAGACAGGCTTTATGTTTGTCACGAAAAATACGGCTTACTCATTTTTATGTTTAAGCCGTATTTTTTATATTATTTATTTTCAAATTATCCTAGTGCCACATCTAATATCATCATTATCATAAATCCTAATGCAAATCCAATTGTTGTAATATTAGAATGTTCACCTTCCACGGATTCAGGCAATAATTCTTCTACAACAACATATATCATAGCCCCTGCCGCAAATGACAATAAATATGGAAGCAACGGTAAAATTATTCCTGTAAGCATTATTGTTATTGCTGCCGCAATCGGTTCAACTATTCCTGATAACATACCGTAAACAAAGGATTTCTTTTTTGTATTTCCTGCTGACACTAACGGCAAGGAGATTATTGCTCCTTCAGGGAAATTTTGAATTGCTATTCCAATTGAAAGCGCCATGGCTCCAGCTAATGTTATCCCCGTGTTATTTGCCATCATTCCGGCAAACACAACTCCTACTGCCATTCCTTCTGGTATATTATGAATTGTCACTGCCAAAATTAACATCGTTGTTTTCTTTAATGATTTCTTTGGCCCTTCGGGTTTATCACTTCCGGCATGCAAATGAGGAACTAGCATATCCATTCCAAGTAAAAATAGGATTCCAAGCATAAATCCTACACACGCCGGTATAAATGACAATCTTCCCATTCCTGATGCCATATCTAATGATGGTATTAATAGTGACCATACTGACGCTGCCACCATAACTCCTGATGCAAATCCAAGTAAACTTTTTTGTACTTTGTCATTTAATTTGTTTTTAACTAAAAACACGCACATTGCTCCTAATGTTGTTCCTATAAATGGTATGATTAAACCTATAAATACGTTCATATTATTTCCTTTCTCATATTAATATATTGCATTAAATAATAACTGTTAATATTAATTTTATGTTATGCACAATTATACTTTATAATCTATTAAGTATTCTATCATAAAAATGAGACTGTATCACTTAGTTAGTGCTACAGTCTCATTTTTAACTAACTTATATTTATTTATTTTTTCTAATAATAACCTTACGCTTAGACCATTTACAATATACAGTTGTACCTTTATATATGCTATATGCTCTTGCTCTTACGTAATACTTTTTATTAGGTTTTAAGCCTTTAACCTTAAAGTTTGTTTTATCCGAAGAATAACTATTTGTCTTTTTTGATGTAAATTTCTTATTTAATTTTTACCCGTTCAATTTTACTATTTAAGAGTATATTAAATTCTTTATAAAATTAAAACGTTTTTTAAATGTTTTGTACAAAGTTTACTGTTTTCATATTATCATTTTGTTACATTCAAACAATTATTTAATTTCTGTAACTTTATACTCAAGTTTTTCAACTGTTTCCTTTAAAACATTGTTATCCACATCCTTAGTTAATTTAACAACAGCTTCATTTTTTTCATGATCTGCAACAGCACTTTCTACTCCATCTATTGCTTCTAAGGCTGTTTTAACTGCCTTTTCACAATGTCCACACATCATTCCTTCAATTGTCATTATTTTTTCCATTTTGCTTGTCTCCTTTACATTTGAATTTATATTATTATCTTTAATATTACAACCTGACTGACATTTTTTATTTGAATTTATCATTACATTATTATCACTTATTTTTTCAAAACTCTCTTTATTCTTTACGTTCATTTCATCTTTTTTATGAACTTTAAATAAATTCAATCGTAATGCATTTGTAACTACACATACACTTGACAGACTCATTGCAGCTGCTCCAAACATTGGATTCAATTTTAATCCAAATAACGGAAACCATACGCCTGCCGCAAGAGGTATTCCTATTACATTATAGAAAAATGCCCAGAATAGATTTTCGTGAATATTTCTCAATACACCTTTACTTAATCTTATTGCTCCAGGTACATCTCTTAAATCACTTTTCATTAAGACAACACTTGCCGCATCAATTGCAACGTCTGTTCCTGCTCCAATTGCTATACCGATGTCTGCTCTTGTTAATGCCGGTGCATCATTTATACCATCGCCAACCATAGCTGTCTTTCCACTTTCTGAAAGTTTG
>ENA-OQID01001306-OQID01001306.1-human-gut-metagenome-genome-assembly--contig:-NODE-1306-length-9962-cov-3.268083_pt1 | contig 9962 bp, 5 predicted proteins | sample MGYA00242567_ERZ504727 | MGnify/ENA primary metagenome ERZ504727 (study PRJEB26092, sample SAMD00036215) | human gut metagenome | host: Homo sapiens | study: EMG produced TPA metagenomics assembly of the...
ACTATCCGCTTGAGCGTGATATCGTCGATCTGATCATCGTCGGAGACAAGGAAAGCATTCTCGCCCGCGGCGAGGAGCTTGGACTCAAATTCCTTGAAAAGGCGCAGTTCCAGGCCAAGGACGACGAGGAAGTGCTCGCTCCGATGGTCGCCAAGCTGTGTGAGCTGCGCGCCAAGAAGGGCATGACCGAGGAACAGGCTCGCAAGCAGCTCACCGACGACAGCTACTTCGGCACCATGCTCGTGGTGCTCGGCGAAGCTGACGGTCTGGTTTCCGGATCCATCAACTCCACGGCCAATACCGTACGTCCGGCCCTGCAGGTCATCAAGACCAAGCCGGGATCCTCCCTCGTGTCCGGCGCGTTTCTCATGTGCTTCAAGGACCATGTCGCAGTGTTCTCCGATTGCGCCATCAACCTGAACCCGTCCGCTGAGCAGCTTGCGGAAATCGCCATCCAGTCCGCCGAAACGGCAAAGGCGTTCGGCCTCGATCCGAAGGTCGGCATGCTGTCGTATTCCACGCTGGGATCCGGCAAGGGACCGGACGTCGATCTCGTGGAGGAAGCAACCGCACTCGTGAAGGAGAAGGCTCCGGAACTTGCGGTCGTCGGTTCCATCCAGTTCGACGCGGCTTGGTCGCCGACCGTTGCAGCCACCAAGGCCAAGGCCAACGATGTGGCTGGCCATGTCAATGTGTTCGTATTCCCGGATCTGTGCGCGGGCAACATCGGGTACAAGGCCGTCCAGCGTTCCTCCGGCGCGGTGGCCGTCGGTCCGGTGCTGCAGGGCCTGAACCGACCAGTCAACGACCTGAGCCGAGGCGCAACCGTGCAGGACATCATCAACACGGTTGCCTTGACCGCCATCGAAGCCCAGTAAAACGCTATTTTGTAGCAAGCAAAGAGTAATCTAAAGTTTGGAAAGTCGCGCAAGCGGCACATCAATTAACACATGGAGGATGCCCACAATGGCGAAAACCGTCCTTGTCATCAATTCCGGTTCCAGCTCTATCAAGTATCAGCTGGTTGATCTTGAAACCGGTGAAGGTATTGCTTCCGGCCTGGTCGAGAAGATCGGCGAGCCGGTTGACGGCCACTACAAGCACGAGTTCAACGGCGAGAAGCATGAGCTGGAAGAGCCGATCCACGACCACGAGCAGGGTCTGAAGCGCGTGCTCGGCTTCTTCAACGAGTTCGGTCCGAAGCTGGACGAGGCCGGCATCGTGGCTGTTGGTCACCGCGTGGTGCAGGGTGGTTCCATCTTCCCGAACCCGGCTCTGGTCACCGACAAGACCATCAACCAAGTCAAGGACCTCGCCGTGCTCGCGCCGCTGCACAACGGTCCGGAAGCCAAGGGTGCTGAAGTCATGCGCGCGCTCCTGCCGGACGTCCCGCAGATCTTCGTGTTCGATTCCTCCTTCTTCTTCCAGCTGCCGAAGGCCGCAAGCACCTACGCGCTGAACAAGGAAATCGCCGACCAGTACCACATTCGCCGTTACGGCGCCCACGGCACCTCCCACGAGTTCATCTCCTCCGTGGTGCCGAGCATCATCGGTAAGCCGGCTGAAGGCCTCAAGCAGATCGTGCTGCATATCGGCAACGGCGCTTCCGCCTCCGCCGAAGTTTCCGGCAAGCCAGTCGAGACCTCCATGGGCCTGACCCCGCTCGAAGGCCTCATGATGGGTGGACGTACCGGCGATATCGATCCGGCCGTCGTCTTCCACCTGATCCGCAACGCCCACATGAACGTGGACGAGCTCGACGCTCTGTTCAACAAGCGTTCCGGCATGATGGGCATGACCGGCTTCGGCGACCTCCGTGAGGTTCACCGTCTGGTCGCCGAAGGCAACGAGGACGCCAAGCTGGCTCTCGACGTCTACGTACACCGCATCGTCGGCTACATCGGCAACTACACCGCTCAGATGGGCGGCGTAGACGTGATCACCTTCACCGCAGGCGTCGGCGAGAACGATGACGTGGTCCGCAAGATGGTGTGCGACAAGCTCGCCCCGTTCGGCGTCAAGCTGGACGAAGAGAAGAACGCCACCCGTTCCAAGGAACCGCGCATCATCTCCACCCCGGATTCCAAGATCACCATCTGCGTCATTCCGACCAACGAGGAGCTGGCAATCGCCCGCAAGTCCGCGGCAATCGCAGAAGCAGGCGAAGACACTTACGGCAACGTCTTCTCCAAGTGAGCGAGGAGATCCCGCAGTCAAATGATTGACGGGACCGTATGAAGAGGACCGTACGTTCCATTGGCATCAAATCCAATGCCAATGGGACGTACGGTTCTTTCTTTTTCGAATAATCCTTATGTTTCACCGCTTTTAAGGTTTCGATCGCCGAACGTTTCCAATCGTCCCAGACAATGACTTTCCATATCTGTTCATGGTCCGCATAATGGGGGAGGGGCTGGTAGTACGATACGAAACGTTGTGCCTAACGCGCATACGTCGCATGTTGAGAGAAGCGGTTGATTGTTGTGGTAAGACGTCGTTTTGTCGGTCTGAATGGCCTCAAGGGCATCGCCTTGATCGCGATAGTGTTGTATCACTGCGACCAGGGCACTCTGCGGGGCGGATTCCTAGGTGTTGACATATTCTTCACCATTTCAGGTTTTCTGATTTTCTCGTCGTTGCTGAATCATATTGATTCCGGCAAGGGAATAGGTTTCAAGGAATACTACCTCAAGCGTCTGCGCAGAATATACCCGGCGTTGATTCTGATGATTCCCGTCACCGTATCGTTGGCATGGTTCATCAACCAAGACATGTTGGTGGACATTAACAACCAGATAGTGACGGCTATGCTGGGTTGTTACAACTGGTATGCCATCGGCAGTGGCGCCAGCTATTTCTCGCAGATGAATCCAGACATGTTCCGTCATCTGTGGTTCATGTCGGTGCTGATGCAGTTCTATCTGTTGGCTCCTTTGCTGATCTACCTGCTTCGAAAAATTCTGGTACGTTGGGTGCCGGTGGCGGTACTTGCCGGACTTGCCGTGTGCAGTGCGCTTTCCATGGGATTGCAGTATCACCCGGGAACCGATCCAACCAGAGTGTATTTCGGTTCGGACACACATGCCATGGGACTTTGGCTAGGTGCCATGCTGGCATGGCTGCTGATGATCATACGGCGTGGCAACGGTCGTCCGGAAGAAACGGCGATCATGGAACGCGCTCGTCTGGTCTGGAGCAAGATCGGCCCTGCGGCGGCTTTTGTGGCATTACTGATTCTGTTATGGATGATGCAGCACGTTGAGCAGGGTCCTGCTGCCTTCTATGGAGGGATTTTCGCGGCTTCGCTACTTTCAGTGGTTCTGGTCGCCGGTTCCATTCCTTTCGGATCTTGGATGCAGGATCTGCTGGTGTTCAAACCATTTGATGTGGCCGGCCGATATTCATACGGCATTTACCTGTGGCATTGGCCTTTATGGTTGTTCACCAAGGCGATGTTCCCCCAGTGGGGTGCTCGGCATCTGGGATGGATGCTGCTAATCACACTCGCTCTTACCGCATGTTGTACCGCCATGTCGTGGAAGTTGGTAGAACAGCCCGTCGCCCGTGGCGGATTTATCGCCATGATTCGCCCGCTGCCAGAAAACGGAATGTGGGATGTAACCAGATGCTGGATTACGATCGCCGTGGTATTGAGTACATGCTTGATGTCCGGATACGCGGTAGCCAACGCACCAAAGCAGACCAGTGTGGAACGCGCGTTGGAAGAGAATGCGAAAATGCTGAAAGAGCAGCAGGGCATGCACCTCGACTTCGATAGGAAGCATCCGCCAGCGCCCAAGAAACCCGCATACACCATGCCTGACGGGCAGCAGATGGTCGCATTCGGTGACTCGGTGATGCTTGCCTCCAGTAAAGGTTTGCAATCCGTTTTTCCCGGAATCACTGTTGATGCGGAAACCTCACGTTCGATGACCAAGGCATTGGGACTTATAGACCAAGCCAAAAGCCAGCCGGAAGGATTGCGCCAATGGGTGCTGGTCGGCTTGGCTACGAATTCAGCGGTGACCGATGGCCAACTCAATGACATACTGAACGACATTGGACCGGATCATGTGCTTGTGCTGATTAATGCGCATGCCCCCGTGTCTTGGGTCCCCGGAACGAACGACGCGTTGAGCAACTTCGCGGCCGCCCATTCCGACAACGTTGTTCTCGTTGACTGGGACGCTACGATTTCGGCGCATCCTGATGAGCTTGCCGGAGATGGTATTCACCCTGGCATGTCCAATACGCTGTACGCCCAGGCTGTCAAGGATGCGATTGCGAACTGGATCAAGCAAGGGCACTGAAACATCCTTCTTGCGAATCGCGGCAAAGCAGTTTTGCGATGAATATGAGGAATCCCCCTGACTCGTTTGAGCAGGGGGATTCCTCATAACCTTTTAGGATCTGAACGGACTCAGTCTTCCTGATGCTGCGGAGCCGACAGAAAATGCTCTTCACTCGGCAGCAGAGCATTCAACAGCACGGCCACAACGAACGCCACGGCGATGCAATTGGATGCGAAGATGGACTGGAACAGCGGCGGGAAGTTGACGAAAATGTCGCCGACCTGCGTGAAACCGATACCGATGGTGAGACTCAACGCCGCAATGGTGATGTTGCGCTGCGTATAGCCGGCCTCGGAAATCATCTGGAAGCCAGACAGGATGATGTTACCGAACATCATGATGGTGCAGCCACCAAGCACGGCCTGCGGCAGGGAATTGAACACTTCCGCCACGGCAGGCACGAAGCTGGCTATCACCAGAATCAGACCACCGGAAAGAATCACCTTACGGTTGACGACCTTGGTCATGGAAACCAGACCCACGTTCTGGCTGAAGGAGGTGTTGGGCAGAACGCCGAAGCAGGCGGCAAAGGAAGAGCCCAGGCCGTCGCAGATAACACCGCCGGACAGCTCCTTATCGGTGGCCTCACGGCTCATGCCGCCCTCCATCACGCCGGAGATATCGCCCACGGTCTCCACAGCGGTGACGATGAACATGATCAGCACGGGCAGGATGGCGCGCATATCAAAAATGATCTTGACAGGGACCAGCTTGGGGATGGCAAACCAGTCGGCCTGTGCCACCTTGCTCCAGTTCAGCACCCATGCCTTGGTGAACTCCACACCCTCGGCAGTGACACCGGTGGTGGGCAGGACAAAGCCCATGATAAAGGCAGCCAGATAGCCCGCCACAATGCCGATGAGGATGGAGGAAGAACTCAGGAAGCCCGTGGTCCAATGCTTGAAGAACAGGATCACCACCAGCACGAACACGGCCAGCAGCAGGTTTTCCGCGGAACCGAAGTCCTTGGCTGCGTTGCCGCCGCCGAAGGAGTTGACACCCACGGAGATCAGGGACAGACCGATGGACAGCACCACCGTGCCGGTGACCACCGAGGGGAAGAACTTGCGCAGGGGCTTGAGGAAGAAGCCCAGCACAGTCTCAAACAGGCCGCCCAGAATGGAAGCGCCCATGATGGCACCGTAGGCCAGCACACCGCCGCCCATGGAAGCAGCCACACTGTTGAACACGCCCAGGAAGCCGGAGCTGGTGCCCATGATAATGGGGACCTGGCCGCCCACAGGGCCGATGGAGAACAGCTGCACCAGCGTGACCACACCGGCCACGAACATGGCGTTCTGCAGCAGGCTGACCTGCAGGTCAGCAAATTCACCGCCTGCAAGGCCGCAGGCACTGGTGATGATAAGAAGCGGGGTCAGGTTGCCCACGAACATGGCAAACACATGCTGCAGGCCCAGCGGGATAGCCTGGCGAAGGGGCATCTTGGCATCAAACTGATATGCGCCCTTCTCCAACTCGATATTTTTGATCATAACTTCTCCTTTATCTAAAAGGCTTTTTTACACGACAAAAATTATTATAGCAGAGCCTTTCTCAAATTGGGAGAGGTCCGGGATATTTTTTGTTCATTTTTAGTTCATAAGTCATACTTTAGCATTAAATTGTTCTTCTGTGAAGCACAAAATCAGATGGATCAGCCCCCTGCTCCCGGCACCAGAAGCCTCCGAGGCGCATCAATGGCCGTGGTGCCCTCTGCAAGGTCGTTGGCGGCAAGCATCTGGGCCGGGGAGACATGGAACCGCCTGGCGATGGCAAACAGCTCCTCCCCCGCCTGTGCATAATAGATGCGCAGGCTGATCTCCGGGTCTGCTGGGGTCAACGGCTCTCCCAGCGCGATGGAGCCCACACAGGTGTTTCCGCTCCGCTGTAGGATGGCTCCTTCTGCCTTGACGGAAAGGGTGACCTCCAGTGTGCCGTTTGCGCAGACACAGCGCAGGTCCTCGGCACGGAGCCAGCACTCCGGGATCAGCTCCGCGTCCGAGGGCAGCTCCCGCTCCAGCGGCAGGGCAAGCTCCAGCACCTTTTCATAGCTTTCCAACTCTGAAAGGCTGTTCTCCCCAAAGGCAGTCACGGTCACCCGGCTGGTCAGATCCCAGTTGTTTTCCCTGTATGCCAGCAGGGCCGGGCCAAAGGAGGCAAAGCAGGCCAGAATTTTAGCCCCAGCGTCCGGCAGAGGGCCGGAGCCGGTCAGGGTCACGGTCTCATCCAGGGTGCAGGCCAGCGATTCCGTCTGTACCGTCTGCGGGGTCTGTTCTGTCTCAAATTTCGTGGAGAAGGCATCCGCCACGCACTGCAGCTGGTAGGGCCTCCATGCCCGCAGGCGCAGCATCAGGGTGGCGGTCAGGCGGCTGGGTTCCTCCCCTTCTCCCTCCGTGAGCGTAAAGCCCACCGGCTCGGCCACGCAGAGGCAGCGGCAGTCCTCGCTCAGGCCGTCCACATCCAGCACCTGATTGAAGTTCAGGTTTACGCTCTGGCTCTGCAGTACCGGGTCGCCCTCGGCACGCCAGGCGCAGGAGACGACCAGCACGCCCTTGGCAACGGCTTTCCCGTTCAGGAGCTTGAGGTCTCCGACAGAGGCATTGCCGCTGAGGTCCAAAACGGCGGCGGGCGGCGTGGGAAAGCGGATCTCGCCCTCGACCGTGACCAGCTTTTCCAGCACAGCGGCACGCCGCACCCCGGAAAGGGTGACCAGTTTCTGCTCTACCCCGCCATCCGACAGAGCCGTGATGACATCCGTTTTGACCTGCGTATGCACCGATACCACCAGCCCATACGCCCCCCGCACCTCGATGCGGCGCGGGTTGACGGTGCGGCAGTTCAGATATTCGGTCTGGCCTTCCACCTGTACGGCCCATGCCGTGAAAACGAACTCCGGCAGATCCAGCAGCTTGGTAAAGGGGAGCTTCTGCTCGGTCTGGCACAGGCCCGCCCCATCTTCCCCCTGATAATAGACCACACAGCGCAGATATCCCTCCAATTGCAGCTTGCCGGGCTGCAGCCGCTTTTGCAGCACCACCGGCCTGACAAAGCACTTGACCAGCTTGAACACCGGCGGCAGATAATCAGAGATCAGGATCTCTGTTTCCAGCGGCAGCTCTGCCTTGAGGGTACAGTTTGTCCCCGCCGCCGGCAGGGCATCCCGAAAGATCTTCAACTCCATGGTACGCGCTCCTTTCCTGTCCGCTCTTGGTGTCATTTTATTCCGGGAACAGGCAGGATAGAACGAAGCTACTTTCCGGAGACACAAAAGGCCGCCGCACAGCGTTTCCACTGCGCGGCGGCCTTATCACAATCAGGGTTCGGGGAAAATCAGGTGCTTATTCAGCAGCCTTGGCAGCCTCGATCTGCTCGGTCACCTCCTCCACCGTCAGGCCGACGGGCTTCTGTGAGTAAAGATGCTTTCCGGCCCGCAGCGCCTTCATGTTGATCTCGTGGTGCGCTGGGATCGATGTCGTGTTCATCAGGATCTCGAAGTCACACTTCTCCAGCAGTTCATCGATGCTGGTGTACCAGGCCGGCACATGAAATTTTTCTGCATAGTTCTTTGCTCTCTCCGGGATGATATCGCAGACTGCAACCAGATCCGCCTCCGGAATCTCGCCGATCCGGGGAAGATACGTATTGTCCGCGATCGATCCGCAGCCAATTAAGGCAACCTTCCATTTTTTCATTTCTGCATTCCTCCATTGTGTCAGTATTGTAATGCCGGGAAACCTGTTCCCGGGCCTGGGTTCAGCTCTTGATGCCGGATGTGGCGATTCCCTGCACGAAGAACTTCTGGGTAAACATGAAGAAGATGATGACAGGGAAGGGCAAGTAATTTCTTGTACATTCGGCTATCCTCCTTCAATTTTTTTTGAAAACCGGTTTCTCTCTTCCCTCCATTTTGTCTGTTTTCCCGAATCAGGTTACTTATATTATAGAGAATCTGTTCACTATTTTCCATAAACGCTGTTGAAGAAAACATCAGGATATTGAACAATTTTAGTACACAAAGCTTAAACCCGCGGAGGATCTTGAACTTTATTTATTCATATTGACCTTTCCCTCACTGCTTCAGGCCGTTCCTGTACTCTGCCGGAGTGCACCGCATAATCTTTTTAAAGACGATATTAAAATGGGTGGAGCTGTTGAAGCCGGTAAGCTCTGCCACCTCGTAGATTTTCAGCCGGAAGTCGTTCAGGTACTCCTTCGCCTGTTCAATCCGGGTGTGGTAGATGTACTGCTGCACGGAAATCCCCAGGTTTTTTTTGAACAGGCGGCAGAGATAAGACTTACTGATCATCAGGTGGTCGGCGATCTCATCGAGCGAGATGTCGCCGCGGCTCAAATTCTGCCGGATATAATCCGCCGCCTCGCGAATCAGGTAGTTTTTCTGGTCAAGAGCCGGCTCTCCTGTCTTCAACCCCTTTTGGAAGTCCTCAAGGAAACGCTGCGCTTCCTCCACGGTTTCGCAGGCCTGAAGCTTTTCCACCGTTTCTTCCGGCGCCTTTCCCTCCTGCAGGAGAAGGAAGCGCACCATATTGGAGAAAAAGTTCTGCACCCCCATAACGTCCAGGTTCTCCCTGTGGTGCTGCTGCAGCCACTGGATGAAAGCATAAAATCGGGAAAAGATTTGCGTGTATTGCTTCTGCGACACACAGATATTGATATCGCCAAGGCATTCCTTGACTTCCGGGCGGCTCATCGTCCGATCCGGCTTGCGCATCTCCTTGATAAGGAACCTGTCCGGCTGAAAATAGTGAAGCTGCAGAGAGTAGCGCGCGTGCTCGAACGCCTCCGGCAATGCAGAGAATTTCGAGACGGCGCTGCTGACACCGTAGCAGGTGTCAGCATTCAGATAATTCTGGAACACGGTGTGGAGTTCGTGGACCAGGCTGCAGACTTTCTCCTCCCACTGGGTGCTGCTGACACTGTTCTGACTGCTCAGCAGGATAACATACCGGTTTTCCTGCAGAAGAAAAACTTCCATTTCCTGCGTCCACTGGTGCAGCACTTCCACTGTGAGGTTGATAACGCTTTGTTCCAGTGGGAAGGGGCGTCCCTCTCCGTAACGGGCCTGTACTTTCTGGTAATTCTGCACTGCAAACACAATGCAGCAGAGGTTTCCTTCCCGGATGTGCAATTGACTGACAGGCAACTGCCGTTCAGCAGGTTCGCTGCTGCCGGTGATCAGACGGTGCAGGCAGACATGACGCGCGTAACTGTCCCAGCCTCCCTGCCCCTCGTCCTGCTTTTTGCACAGTGAGTGCCGTACCTCCTCCAGAACCGTCAGGATGTTCGCGCTGTTGATCTCATTTTTTCTCAGGTAATCGAACGCACCGTTCTTCATTGCCTCTTTTACAAAACAGAAATCATCGTGGCAGCTCAAGATAATAACCTTGCACTGAATCTTCAGCTTTTGCAGGGATTTCAGAACTTCGATCCCGTTCATCACCGGCATACAGACGTCGAGCAGGACGATATCCGGGTGTTTTTCCCTGATCATCTCCAGGCCGGTCTGCCCGTTGTCCGCTTCTCCTACAATCTCATAGCCATACTCTTCCCACGCCACAGAAGATTTGATTCCGAGCCGGACCAGGCTCTCGT
>ENA-OQID01001310-OQID01001310.1-human-gut-metagenome-genome-assembly--contig:-NODE-1310-length-9930-cov-2.861971_pt1 | contig 9930 bp, 9 predicted proteins | sample MGYA00242567_ERZ504727 | MGnify/ENA primary metagenome ERZ504727 (study PRJEB26092, sample SAMD00036215) | human gut metagenome | host: Homo sapiens | study: EMG produced TPA metagenomics assembly of the...
ACCATCGAACCGTCCAAACGGATGGCTCGTAAGTGCAAAACATCACCACAAAAGAACCGGCCATGGCGAACAAGATGGATCCTGCCAGGCCCTCCCATGATTTCTTCGGTGAGATACGGGGACTGAGTTTATGTTTGCCAAGCCATGCACCTGCAAACAGACCACCGGTGTCACTCAGCGCGGGCATGAAGACAAGCATGATGGCATGTGCCACCGGATGACCGTTGAACGTCAACGGCATTATCAGGCAGGAGGCAAGCAGCGGAATGTACAGAACGGTGAACATGGAGACTGCCACATGGCTCAGTCGGCTGTGGCGCACTTCACCCTGTTCATGATTGAACGACGATTCGAGACGAGCACCTGCATCGGTGTGCGACAGTTTGTCCGCCACGGCCAGGGAAAGCCGACTGCCGAACGTCACCTTGGCACTTGCGGCGATCGCTACAAGCAGCAAGGAGGCCAGTACACAGACCGTCATAGCCACAATATGATGCTTGCTGTAGTAGGTGGCCAGCAAAGTCACCGCGGAACATGCCCACAGCGCCACCACGGGAATATGCAATCCCGCGGTGGCGAAATCGACGCGCAGCTCCCACAATGCGAGCACCATGAACAGCACGACAAGATAGACGAACAAATCAACGCTGATCAACAGGCATGCCAAGATGATGGCAATCAGGACGACCGCCGTGGCGATGGCCTGCGGCATGTTGCGTCCGGTTTTCTTGTTGATGGCGTTAATGGCCTCTTCGGCTTCTTTTTCGCGTTGCTCCTGTTTTTCCATCGTGGTCTCTCCTGTGGTACCGTGCGTCGATTGATGATTATGGAGATTCGAAGGAATCAGACCTCCATGATCTCCTTCTGCTTGGTTTCCAGCAGAGCGTCAAGCTCGTCGGTGGTCTGCTTGGTGACCTTGTCGAGTTCCTTGAGCAGACGATCGCCTTCGTCCTCGCCCATGTCGCCGTCTTTGATGGCCTTGTCAAGGGATTCCTTGGCCTTGCGACGAATGTTGCGCACCGCGACCTTGCCGTCTTCAGCCTTGCCCTTGGCAATCTTGACGTATTCCTTGCGACGCTCTTCGGTCAGCTCCGGCATGGTCAGGCGAATGACGTTGCCGTCGCGACGGGGGCTTGCTCCGAGATCGGAATCACGAAGCGCCTTCTCCACGGCGTTGGCCTGGGACGCATCGAAAGGAGTGACCGCCAAGGTGCGCGGCTCCGGAACACCGATGGTGGCAACGGCCTTCAGCGGGGTCGGTGCGCCGTAATAGTCAACGGTGATGCCGTTAAGCAGCGCCGGATTCGCACGACCGGTGCGAATACCGGAGAAGTTCTCCTTGGTGGATTCCACGGACTTGGCCATCTGTGCCTTGGCCTGTTCGACAATAGTTGCCATTTGTACTCCTTGTTGTTGGTTGTTTGATCGATATTCGACGTTGAATGTCGTTATTCAGCGAGTGTGGACTCCGCGGTGGAAACCATAGTTCCGATTTCCTCACCGAGAAGGGCGCGGGTCACATTGCCATTGCCTTCGAGCCCGAAAACACGGATGCGCTGCTTGTTGTCGCGGGCCATGGAAAGCGCGGATGCATCCATAACGGCGAGATTGTCGACGAGGGCACGATTATAGCTCAATGTGGCGAAACGCTTGGCGTTCTCGTCCTTACGAGGATCGGCGGTATAAACGCCGTCCACGCCGTTCTTGCCCATCAGCACCTCATCGCAATGGATTTCCAAAGAACGCTGAATGGACACAGTGTCAGTGGAGAAATACGGCATACCGGCACCAGCGCCGAAAATCACGACACGGCCCTTCTCCAGATGACGAATGGCCTTGAGCGGAATGTACGGCTCGGCGACCTGACCCATGGTGATGGCGGTCTGCACGCGCGTGGCCTGTCCCTCCTGCTCCAAGAAGTCCTGCAGAGCGAGGCAATTCATCACCGTGCCCAGCATGCCCATATAATCGCCGCGGGAGCGGTCGATTCCAGCCTGTTGAAGTTCCGCGCCGCGGAAGAAGTTGCCGCCTCCGACGACGATGGCGACCTGAACGCCCTGCTGCACCGCGGGAACGATTTCCTCAGCGATACGGCGGATGACGGACGTGTCAATGCCGACTTTGCCGCCGCCAAACGCCTCTCCGGATAGTTTGAGCAGCACTCTGCGTGGATTATCACCAGTGTTTTCGCCAGTCATGAAAAGCCTTTCTTGCCCGAGAACTCACGAAATTTACCGCTCTCAAGAGTATCGGCAAACACAGACACCACACCGCAACGACACAGCGTCGAGAAGAAAACAAAGTTGGCCATCACCCTGTGGATGATGGCCAACCTCATGGAATCTCTAGCGTCTAACGCACGGATTCACCATTGAAGCCGAATTCACTCAGCCTCGCCCTTGCCGACCTCGACACGAGCGAAAGCCACGGCTGCGCCGCCGACTTCCTTGAACAGGTCGCCAACGGTCTTGGACGGATCCTTGACATAGGACTGCTCGAGCAGGACGTTCTCCTTGTAGAAGGCATTGAGACGGCCTTCCACGATCTTCGGAACGATCTTCTCCGGCTTGCCTTCGGCCAAGGACTTCTCGGTGGCCACGCGGCGCTCGGACTCGACCACATCGGCCGGAACGTCCTCGCGGGTCAGCCACTGGGCACCCATTGCGGAAATCTGCAGAGCGGCTTCGTGAGCCACAGCAGCGCCGGCCTCATCGGTGGCGATCATGGCCACGATGCTCGGCGGCATCTCAGCGGACTTCTTGTGGGCGTAGACCTCGACATGCGGGCCCTCGACCTTGGCGAACTGGCCTACCTTGACGTGCTCACCGAACAGAGCAGCGGCTTCCTCGACGGCTTCCTTCACGGTGGTGTCACCGGAGGCTGCTGCCAGAACCTCATCCACGGAGGATGCTTCGGCCTTGACGGCGTCATCGAGCACGCTGCCGGCGAATTCCACGAACTTCGGGGTCTTGGCCACGAAGTCGGTCTCGGAGTTCAGCTCGACCGCATAGCCGGTCTGGCCGTTGGCGGATTCGACAACGGTGGAGGCGATGGTGCCTTCCTGAGCCTTGCGGCCTTCACGCTTGCCAGCGGCCTGGATGCCCTTGGCGCGGATGATTTCCTTGGCGCGAGCCACATCGCCTTCGGCTTCGGTCAGGGCCTTCTTGACGTCCATCATGCCGGCGCCGGTTTCCTCGCGCACCTGCTTGATCAGAGCTGCAGTGATTGCTGCCATTGATTTGTCTCCTCTGAAAAATAGTGATGCCCCATATGATGGGAGGCACAACACCTCCCATCATAGTGGATATTTTCACTCAGCCTTGGCTTCGCCTTCAGCTTCGGCTTCGGCTTCAGCCGGTGCATCGGCGGCCGGAGCGCCCTCAGTGAGGAGCTCCTTCTCCCAAGCGGCCATCGGCTGCTCGGTCTCGCCCTCAGCCTTAGCGGCCTTGCCGGAACGCTCCAGCAGGCCTTCGGCCACTGCGTCAGCCATGAGGCTGGTCAGCAGTTCGATGCCGCGGATGGCGTCATCGTTGGCTGCGATCGGGTACTCGACGGACTCCGGATCAGCGTTGGTGTCGACGATGGCAACGACCGGAATGCCCAGCTTGTGAGCTTCCTCAACGGCCAAAGCTTCCTTGTTAACGTCAACCACGAACATGGCGGACGGAGTACGGTTCATGTTGCGGATACCGCCCAGCTGCTTAGCCAGCTTGTCCTTCTCGCGCTCGAGAAGCAGCAGTTCCTTCTTGGTCAGACCGGAACCACGCACGTCGGTGAAGTCCATCTCTTCGAGTTCCTTGAGACGGGAGACGCGCTTGGACACGGTCTGGAAGTTGGTCAGCATACCGCCGAGCCAACGCTCGGAAACGTACGGCATGTTCACGCGGACAGCCTGATTGGAAACGGCTTCCTGAGCCTGCTTCTTGGTGCCGACGAACAGCACGGTGCCGTTGTGAGCGACGGTAGCCTTGATGAAGTCGTAGGCCTTGTCGATCATGTCGAGCGACTTGAACAGGTTGATGATGTGGATGCCGTTGCGCTGGGTGAGGATGAACTGCTTCATCTTCGGATTCCAACGACGGGTCTGGTGGCCGAAGTGCAGGCCTGCCTTCAGCATGTCGCTCATATTGATCTGAGCCATGGTATTACTACCTCTTTCTGTCGGTTCTTGCCTGGTCATGCGTTCCTGCGTGCAGCCAAAGCCTTGCGGCGTCGGCCGACCGACACAGGTCGTCGCGAACATGACGCGAATTGGTTGTATGCCGGTTGACAATATTGGGTGGCTCAGGACTTTCACGACAAAGCCCTTCGCCGGATGGCACACAAGGCATAAAATACCATGGGGTCACGTCTTTTCGCAAAGACGTGACCCCAAGTCGTCATATCGGTGAGATGCGAACAATCACTTGTGGTGATTGCGCATGTAGCGCATCGCCTCTCGGCGTTCCTCTTTCTCCAAACGATCAAGATAGACATGACCGTTCAAGTGATCGGTTTCATGCTGCAACATGCGGCCCATAATGCCACGACCTTCCAGCACGACCGTCTTGCCTTCCAAATCGATGCCACGCACACGAGCGTAATCGGCGCGACGGGTCTTGTACCACAATCCCGGCACAGACAGGCATCCCTCATCTCCGTATTGTTCACCGCTGGTCTCTTCGAGGACAGGGTTGAGCACATACCCGATCTTGCCGTTGATGTTATAGGAAAATGCCCTCAGATTCACGCCAATCTGATTAGCTGACAAGCCAGCCCTTCCTGGATCGTCAACGGTATCAAGCAGATCCTGTACCAGATGACGCACGGCCGGCGTAATTTCCTTGATAGGATCACAGGGGGTACGTAGCACCGGATCAGGTACGACTCGAATCTCACGAATTGCCAAGATTATCGCTCCTCGTTCATGGTTGTTTCCTCAGTTTCCGATGAGTCTTCCGGCGTTTGGAACTCGCCGGCGTCTTCGGTCTGCTTCTTAATTTTCTCCTGCATGGTATCAAATGCCTGCCGAACCTTCGGACTTACGGATTCGGAAGCCTGACGCATGGATTCGGAAGCCTGCTTGACCGTTTCGGTGGTTCGGTCAAGAATCTGCACCGTCTTTGGCAGCGGTTTGTTGGATGGCTTCGGCGCATACAGCACATTGTCGATGACATTTTCGTACCGCTTAAGCACCTTCGGCCTGACAACTTTCAGGCTCGCCGTCAGAGTGCCCTTCTCCTGGCTGAACTCCTCGTCGAGGATTTCGAACTTGCGAACGGATTCAGCACGAGAGACATTCGCATTCGCCTTTTCGACATACTGCTGAATGAATGCGCGCACGGCATCGTTCTTCGCGATCTGCTCCATGGGCATGTTGCTATCAAGTCCCTGCTGTGCAAGCCAGGAACGAACCATCTCCTGATCAAGCTCAATCAAAGCTCCGATGAACGGCTTGCCATCACCGACCACCACACCATGCGACACGATCGGGCAAGTGTTGATGACATCTTCCATAGGTGCCGGACTGACGTTCTTACCGCCGGCCGTAATGATGATATCCTTCTTGCGACCCGTAATGTACACGAATCCGTCGTCGTCGATGGTTCCCAAATCGCCGGTCTTCAGCCAGCCATCAGCCATCTTGACATCGGCTGTCAGCTCCGGCTTCTTGTAGTAGCCAAGGAACACGTTGGGGCCCATCACCTGCAGTTCGCCGTCGTCATCGGTGCGCACGCCCATGCCCGGCCCGGGCTTGCCTACGGAACCGACGCGGTTGGCGTCCTGCCAGTTGACAATCATGGGAGCGGCGGTTTCCGTCATGCCATAGCCCTGAATGAAGGTAATGCCATCCATACCGTTGAAGAAATGGGCGAGATCGACGTTCAAAGGAGCGCCGCCACAAGCCAGATATCTCATGTTCGGACCCAAAGCAGAACGAATGGATTTGCCTACGACAGACATAAAGAACGAATGTTCGGCACGAGCCACAATGGAATGGCGTCCGGTTTCCTGCTCGTCCTTCGACCATTGCACAAAATGATCGAAAGCCTTGGCGAACACTCTTCCACGAATACCCGCTCCGGCCTTTTGCGAAGCCGCGTTATACACTTTCTCGAACACACGGGGAACTCCCAGCAGATAGGTCGGCTTGAAGCTACGCAGATCGGCAAGCAGATGCTTGGCTCCGGGCAGATAGCCGACCACCCCCTGCCCGCCAATCGCAACATACTGAATATAGCGAGCGAAGCAGTGCGCCAACGGCAGGAACAACATCAGACGATTCGGCTGATATAGCATTTCATCGAGAATGATGTAGCCGTTCAGCACGATATGCGTGAAATTCCGGTGAGACAGCATCGCTCCCTTGGGCTTGCCAGTGGAACCAGACGTGTACACAATGGTGAGCATGTCATCGGCCTTGACCCTGGAAATCACCTGATCGAGCGTGTCCTCGCCGACACCTTCTCCAAAATCAGCAACGGCATCAAGACCATCCGCCTTGAAGTTGAAGACGTAGCGCAGGCTGCTGTGCTCATCGCGAATCTGTTCAAGCGTTTGTGTATGCGCGAAATCACCGGCAAAGGCGATGATCGGATCCACCTCTTCGATGATGGACGCGGCCTGCCTGGCGGAATCGGTTTCATACACGGGCACGCTTACCGCGCCGATTGCGGCGCAGGCAAAATCGATGACTCCCCATTCGTAGCAGGTAGGCGAATAGATGACTACCATGCTTCCGGCCTTGACCCCTAGGCCAAGAAGACCTTTCGCAACCGCGCGCACACGCTCAAGCATCTCCCCCGCCGTAACGTCATGCCATCGACGAGTCCCGTCGTCCTGCCATTGGGCGATGAGATCATCTGGATCACGTTTAGCGCGTCTGGAGAGCAGTGCGAAAACGGTATCCTCATCCGTAGTGCTATACGCAGGTTCCGGTACAAATTCTCTCAACATGAGTCCCTATAGTAGTTGCAGTATGCTCAAGGCACGCTGAAAACCCTTGAAAACGGCTGAATTCAGCCAATTCCAAGGGTTTTGAATGGTTACTTGTTATACGTCACACGCCGAAATCAGCGACTTCGCACTTCCAAGCAGATCCCTTGAGGACGCACTTCAAATTGCTGCACAGCCTTCGTCCTCCAATGCCCATCAGCACGGTGCTTTCAAAGCATGTCGGAGAGACCAACCAGCTGTCAACGTAATATACGGTGATCGGAAGCAGACCCAACTGCGCGTATATCCTCACATCCTTCTTCATCTGTGCTGCGATCTGAGCGGAGGCATTTCTCAGCTTTCTCATGCAGGCCTCGCTCAATACCCTTTCCACGCGTGCTTCTTTCTGCCTGCCGCGGAAGATATCGACAACATTGCAGATCAACTGCGCCGCGAACATGTTCATGGAGTAGGCAAATTCAGCATCGCACGGCCCAGGCATTATCTGGATGTAATGGAATGGTATTTTCCTGCCGAAAAGATCTGAATTAAGAAACCCATCATACGAGGGAAGCGTTTTATCGTAATCGAAAACCGGCTTTCTGCCAAGCTCAAGAGATATCCTTTCCCACTCTGTCAGGTTTTCTCCCTCGCGTTTCTTCCCACTTTTATCAGCGCGCTTCGCATTGGCCGCTGATCCCTGGTCAGAAGGTGGAACCTCCGAGAAGGGCTCGTTAGCCTCCGGCGGCGGAACATCATTTTCACATGAATCATCCATGATGAATCCCTTTCTTATTCGCCCGACTCATCGTTGAGAGGGGGTGTAAGAACCATTAAGGCACAAAAGCCATCCCCCGTCAAGTTGACATTTGATTCTTGTGGATAAGTGGATAACTTCAGATGTTTCAAACACTTTAGAACACCCTAAAGATAAATTTTATACCCCTAAAACATTACAAAAAAGGTGGCATATCGTTGAAAAAGCAAAGAGAATCCTTCTTTGGCGAAAAACCCTAAGTTCGTCTCAAAAACGCTTAGTAAAAATGAACGGCATTAGCCTTCACTGAAAGATAATGATCATGTTTGTTCGTATATGCTCACATAAAGTTATGTTACCGGGCATACACTCCTCTAAGTGCGCTCAAGAAAAATAAAGAAAATTGGCTCTGCGGCATTCGCCGCAGAGCCGTCTGAGAATGGGCTCCCCCACCTGGACTCGAACCAAGACAAAGGGTTCCAAAGACCCGTGTGCTGCCATTACACCATGGGGGAATGGCGGAAAACCTTGCGGTTACCGCCAAGTGTCTATTATGCCACATGTCGCCAACACCGCGTGTCTCGACGTGTCGCACTAATAAAAAACGTTGTTTAAGGTGCACAAAAAGTGTTATGCGCACCTTAAACAACGGTACTCGCTTCACTGATATGGGAGTTACCCCACAAACATGCGGAACGTACGCTAAGCATGCCCGCGCAACGCGTCATCAGGCGAACAAGAAGCCCTGTCCGTGATGCTCCGGATATGTGTCGAACAACTCAGCCACAGAGCCGTCCTCGAACACAGCACGGATGGCGCTGGCCAGCAGCGGCGCGATCGACAGCACGGTCAAACCGTCCCAACGCTTCTCTTCAGGAATCGGCACGGTGTCGGTAAGCACGACTTCGCGAGCTCCGCTGTTCTTCAAACGTTCGACGGCGGGACCAGACAGCACGCCATGTGTGGCGACGACAGTCACCGACTTGGCACCGGCATCCTTAAGCACGCTGCACGCACCGGCAATGGTTCCGGCGGTATCGATGAGATCGTCGACGAGCACGCAGTCCTTACCTTCGACATCGCCCACGACTCGGTTGGCGACCGCTTGGTTCGGACGGGTGATGTCACGCGTCTTGTGGACGAATGCGAGCGGACCACCGCCAAGACGCTGCGCCCACTGCTCCGCAACACGAATGCGGCCCGCATCCGGAGAGACGACGGCAACATTGTCAAGCTGGTTGGAGAAACGGTCGCGAATGTAATCGACCAGCACCGGCATAGCGATAAGGTGGTCGACAGGACCGTCGAAGAAGCCTTGGGACTGCGCCGCATGCAGGTCGACACTCATGATGCGGTCGGCACCTGCGGTCTTCAGCAGGTCGAACATGAGACGGCAGGAAATGGGCTCGCGGCCGCGATGCTTCTTGTCTTGGCGCGAGTAGCCAAGCAGTGGGCAGACCGCGGTGATGGAACGCGCGGATGCACGCTTGAGCGCATCAATCATGATGAGCTGCTCCATGATCGACTGATTGATCGGAGCTGCGTGACTTTGCAGTACGAACACGTCCGCGCCACGCACGGATTCGGTGTAGCGCACGTACATCTCGCCGTTGGCGAAGTCGTATGCTGTGGTTTCCAGAACGTCGATGCCGAGTTGTTCGGCGACTTCCGCCGCCAGTTTCGGATGTGTTCTGCCTGTGACAAGGATAAGGTTTTTATCCGGCTTTCCTTCAAGGATTGCGCTCACCATGTCTCCAAACGTCTGTTTTCGCGTCAAGTGGACGTGACCCATATTAACCATCCGCGCAGACCGTCTCATCCGCGCGTGTTCACCCGGAATTTACCGGTACAGTCCGTGCTTGCCAATATATTGCACCACGCCATCCGGTACGAGGTACCAAACAGGTTCCCCGTGTTCCGCGCGTCGACGTACATCGGTCGAAGAAATCGCCAGCGCTGGTATTTCCAACGTATCGACCTTGCCTTCCGGCAGTTTCGCCCCTTCTGGCGATGAGTATCCGGGGCGGGTCACGGCCACGAAGTGGGCCAGATCCCACATTTTGTCGGCGTCTTTCCATTGCATGATTTCCGCGACCGCGTCGGCTCCGGTGATGAAGAAGAGTTCCGCGTCGGGATGTTGCTCACGGACGTCTCGCAGCGTGTCGATGGTGTAGGTGACTCCCGGACGGTCGATGTCCACGCGTGATACGGTGAATTTCGGATTGGACGCGGTGGCGATGACCGTCATGAGATACCGG
>ENA-OQID01001311-OQID01001311.1-human-gut-metagenome-genome-assembly--contig:-NODE-1311-length-9923-cov-5.259598_pt1 | contig 9923 bp, 6 predicted proteins | sample MGYA00242567_ERZ504727 | MGnify/ENA primary metagenome ERZ504727 (study PRJEB26092, sample SAMD00036215) | human gut metagenome | host: Homo sapiens | study: EMG produced TPA metagenomics assembly of the...
CCCAGATGCTCTATGCCCGGCTGAAAAATCCCCGGCTGACGGGCCTGGTGCGCCAGAGCACCGGCGGCCGGGCCCTGCTAGAACTTGCGCTCCGACAGGCGAATTTCCCGAATCTGCTGCAACTGCCGCTCGAAATATTCATCCGTAAACATGTGACCTTTTTTCAGGCGGTCAACATCCATTGTCCAGCCCTGAATCGTATGGTCTTTCACGATCTGACCCGCCCATTTGCGGAACTGCACAGCACGCTGATTATTCACCTTAAAGCCGACTGCAATAATCATTTGAAGATTGTAATGATCCTGCTTGCGGCTGATCTGCCGGTCACCTTCGGTTTGAACTGTCAAGTATTTCTTGACAGTTGCCTCCGGAGCGAGTTCCCCATCCGCATAAATGCGTTTGATGTGCTGTGAGATCGTCTGTTTGGACACATCATATAAGGTTGCCATCATCTTTTGCGTCAGCCAGATGTTTTCATCCTCATAGCGCATTTCATAGCTGGTATCACTGTCTCCGGTAGAAGCCACGAAGGTCAAATATTCTGCCGCAGAGCTGTGAATTGCCTGTTCTTTATTCTTTTTTTCGGGCATTGTAGTCTGCCTTTCTTATCGTATTTTGATGCTCGACTGTTTAACGATATCCGGAGACATATTTTTAGATTTCAAGAGTTCCTGAAGTCCAATCTTGGTAAGTTCAGATGTAACAAACGGGCTGATCGTAATTTCTTCTATAACATCCGCAACGGGGAATTTTTTCAGTTCAAGCTGTGGGCGAATTGTATTTCCGACCAGCGTAAACTCTTTGGTGGCTTTTTCGCCCAAGTACTGATCTTCAAATGGAATGCCAAAGCGATATTCATGCTCAAAAGAAAAGTCCGGAGATTTAATGCTCAAGCAATATTGCAGGACATCATCATAAATCATTGGTTCGTTATGGTGTTCCAGCCAACTCTTTACAACTGCATCCATACTTTGCCCGGCATTATAGTTGACAGAGCCCTTTATTAAATTTGTAAAACCGTTTTTTAAATTATCACCACGGAGTGAATATAAAAACTCGTTCAATTTTTGACTATTAAATTTTATAGAGCAACCATCTTTGGCATACATCCGCCACATAGCAAGGTCATCGTAGTTTTGTGACAGGGAAAGAATATAGTAATTCAGGTCGCACATATTCCATTGCAGATACGGCAGATCTTCGCCAATCCCTTTGAGCCGTTCAACTTTTCCTTGCTCAATGTTTTCGATTGCAGTCAAAAGCTTTTGCACAAACTCATTTTCAGCCATGGGTTGAAGGAGTGCTTTCAACCAGTGTGTCGCATAAGAAAGCTCCTGCGTATCATTCAAAAATCGATAGTCTGTCAAACGAATTGTTTCATTCTGCAAAATAGCGAAAAGTGACGCCAGTGATGTATAGTGATAAAGGTCAATGTCCTCGTATTGAATTTTTGCTGTCATCTCACAACACCTTCCTTACCGTTTCCGGGCTATACGTTTCAAAAATCTGGTCAAAGTTTGTTGCAACGCTGTCGTTTGCCATGGAGCTGTCACGGAACACAGCATAGTAGGGCTTCATCTGGGCAATAGCTTTGACGGTCTCCTCCGTCACATCATGGTCAAAGCAGGCCAGTAAGAAGCCCTCTGCCACGTTGAACACCTTTTTGCCCGCAATCTCTTTCACCTCAATGGGACTGGACAGCAGCACACCCAAATCCAGCATGACCTGAAACAGCAGATCTTCCGGGGTGCGGTCAGATTTAACGTTGTCCACCAGAGAGAACAGATCCTGCTGCTGGGTCTCCTCCGGCGTGTAGTAAACCGGCTTCATGTTGCTTTCATCTAGACGCAGGCAGCGGAAACCAATATCCAAATCAGCCGGAGCGGTTAGCCCAGCATCTTCCTTAATTTTTCGACCCGCACGGCGGATACGCTCTTTGCCAATTTCGCAGATGTTCTTGTAGCCTGCCTTGTAGGCTTCGCTCTTTTCATCTGTTTTTTCGGGCAGCTGCACCATGATGAACTTGCGGTGTCCGTCATCTTCGGCGTTCAACTGCATTACAGCATGGGCAGTAGTAGAAGAACCAGAGAAAAAATCAAGGACATAATCATTTCCAGAGGTCAACATAGTTAACATCTGCTTCAACAATCTAACAGGCTTTTTCCCATTAGGAAATGGAACATCACCCTCTTTTGTAAGATTTTTTGTCTCACCAACAAAATCCCATAGTGTACCTTGCAAATCCTTTTTATATAGAATACCGTTGATTTCCTCAGCGACATCTTTCAGCCAAGCAAAAAGACGGAAGTTTTCTCCTTTGTAAAACTGCTCATAAGTGTTTCCTTTATTTCTGCCAGTTTTCGGAACATATTCTATTGAATACAAATCGCTTTCAATGCCGATTTGTCTTACTTTTTCCATAACTCTCGGACGAATTGAACTCTGCGGCATTGCTGTTTGATAAATGCAATATGCGTATCTATCATATACTTCCTTTTCTGTTAAGTTTTCTTCTTTCATAATTTGCCCAACAGATTTTATTATAAATCCGATACGCTTATAAATCTTGATTTCTAATCCGTCACCATCAAAAGTCGACCCAACATAAATTTTCTCTCCGGGATTTACAAGTGCCGTTGTGTATTTCCAGCTTATGCCTGCATTTCGATATTCTTCTACCATTTTGGAGATTGGCGTATATTGATATACATTTTTGAATGGAACTAATTCTCGATAATTTTTTGCGTAAACAAGAATATATTCCATGTTTTTCTTTAATCTTTTGTCTTCACCACCACCAGATGCTCCAGCGATATTTTTTAATTTCAAGCATATTGTATTGATGTAATTGTCTGTACCAAAAATCTCATCACATAATTTTTTGAGATTTTCTACTTCACCATCGTCAATAGAAATAAATATAACACCATCATTAGTTAGATAACTTTTTGCCAATTTAAGCCGAGGATAAATCATATTGAGCCAATCCGTATGGAAGCGGCCGTTGCTTTCGGTGTTTGTCACCATGCGGTTGCCTTCTTCATCGTACTGGCCGCTGTTTCCCATGTAATCCTCGGTGCTCTGTGCAAAATCATCCTCATAGACAAAGTCATTGCCTGTATTATAGGGAGGGTCAATGTAGATCATCTTGACCTTGCCCAGATAGGTTTCCTGCAAGAGCTTCAGCACTTCCAGATTATCGCCCTCGATATAGAGGTTTTCGCTGTCAAAACCGCCGGGTGTACCGTCCTTACCAACACTATCAGTCACCACCGGGCGCAGGGTTGCCGTGATGGGCGCATTGGCCGCCAACATCGCCTTTTTCTTATCCGGCCAAGTAAACTGATAGCGTTCCTCCCTGCCCTCTACAATGGAGTCGGAAAGCTCCTGCCGCAGAACGTCAAAATCAATGGCGTGTTCTACTTTGCCGTTGCGTTTCACCTCGGTAATTGCATTGGGGAATAGCTTGCCAATCAGCTCAATGTTACGCTGTACTCCGTCAAGGCTGTGCATTTTTAGAGTTTCCATTTTATTTTCCTGCCACTTTCTCTTTTAGTTCATCAATAGATTTTTGACGTTCAATATTGTCCAATAGCAAAAGCGCAAGCAACATCATTTGGTATAGTTCATCATACCAGTCTTCCAGATGCTGATTGTCTATCTCAGCAACATATTTCTTATATTTTGAAGGCTCATTTATATTTTGATTATTATGTCGAATATTCATGTTATTTAACATGAAAAAGATGTTCGATGTCAGGTCTTTATCTAACTCTTGCAGTTCTTTTCTTCTCGGTTCAAGTTCGCTTGCTAGTTTAAGCAAAATTGACTTTTTTGCATTTATGTTGCCCTTTAGCAATCTGTGATTATATCGAATAATATCGAGTGCAAGTGTCTCTGGAACAATCTCGGCAGTAGCCGTCACCTCTGGTTTATCTTCAATAACCAAGACACACTCATCATCTTCTGGAATATAAGCAGTATAGTTATACTGTCTCAAAATGTCATCCATCACATCTTGCAAATGAAAAAAGTTCCCACTCCATAACAAGCCATTCGTTCCTTTTTCTAAGTCGCCAAATGCAAGATTCCAAAAATTATAAATAATCTCAATCAATGTAAAGATATCTTCTGCATTGATTGTCGCTGACCGTTTCAAATTATTGTAATTTACGGTTCTAAGGAAATCGTCGACATCCAAACAGTGATTTCTATATTTCCACGTTTCAAAGCAGTAATCTTCGACATAATCTTTCAACGTATATGGTATGCCACGATTAACTCTGAGAATTTCTTCTTTAAGAAACATTGAATCCAATCGCAGTACATCATTTGCCAGATTGGTATTGTCTTTTACGATATCAAAAATGCTTTTTCTCACAATTAGGTCTCCTGCTTCTTGATTTTTTAAGTTCTTGTACCAGTTCAAATTTCTTCTTCGGTTGCTTTTCCTTACGGATTTTAGCTTCCAGTGCCGCAATCTGTTTTTCCATCTGTTCTCGTTGCTTCTGCTGCTCTACGCTGTCTTTCAGCGATGTGCTTTCTCCTGTGCCAAGCACATCACCTGCGATCTGACGGACAAAGTTTTCGTATACAGCATCCAGCGTAAGTCCTTCCAGATGCACCGGAAGGTCGTCCTCGTCCAGCCAGTCCGTAGAATAATAGCGATCAACCTTAAAGGCTGTCTTGCCCGCCGCAGCCTCCTTGTAGCCGATGACAGCACGATACTTGCCCTCGTATTCCAGCAAAAAGAGGATGTGATACGGAATTTCCCGGTCGATCTGGCGCAGCACACTCTCGTCCAGCTCCGGGGCAGACAGCCGCACCTCGACCACCTCGATCTCCGTCACCTGCTCCCCAGCCGCCAGATTCAGGGTGGTAGTCGCAATCTTATTGCGCCAGTAGATGATCCTGATCTGCTCGACAAAGGCTCTCTTCATAGCCGGGGTAACGGCAATGTTCTCATAGAACTTCTGCTTAGGGATGCGTTTATTAAACTCGGTAGATACAGGCAAGCCCAGCACGTTTTTTCACCTCTGTGCGTTCATTTTACAACAAGAAAGCAAATCAACTCAAAATCATCCAGCCCAGACACCTGACTGAGTAATGCTGTTGTTCCGCCCACAGAGAACAGGCTGTCGATATCGCTTTCTTCCTTAATATCAATGATTGAATCAATGGCTTCGCTCAGCAATTCGGACATTTCTGCCATGTCCTTTCCATCGTCTGTTTCCCGGTTGAAGCGTTCATACACCTCTTTGATTGGCTCAGTCTTTCCACGGCACAGCAGCCGGATATCGTCCAACATCTTTTTGGGGTTCAGGTAGTCGCAGATGATCTGCCCATCCATGCCGATGTAAACCATGTAGAACGGATGGATGCGGTTCCGATTGTCCACATTGACGCTGTTATTGATGTTTTTCAGCACGAAGATCACACCCTCCGGCAGTTCATCCGTAGCCGGAACCACCGCATGAAGTCCACGGGGCTTCTTGTCCAGATCACCATTGTGTTTGATGTAATCCAGCAGGTCGAGCCGGAACTCGTTCAGGCCCAGATCCATAATGGAGATGCCGTCCGACATATCTTCGATGTCAACGACCTCTTCCTGCAAGCGTTTCAGCTGTGCCTTGCGGTACTCCAAATCGCCCTTTTCTTCGGGGTTAATAAGGTCATCATCGCCGGTGGAGGTCATAACGGTGATTTTCATGCGGGTCTCCACACGGGATTTCAGGTTGATGTAATCGTCCAGCGTCAGATCAGGCCAGAAGTTCACAAGTTGGATGTACTGGTTTCTGCTGCCGATACGGTCGATTCGTCCAAAACGCTGGATAATGCGTACCGGGTTCCAGTGAATGTCATAGTTGATCAGATAATCGCAGTCCTGCAAGTTCTGGCCTTCGGAAATGCAGTCTGTCGCAATCAGCACATCAATCTCCGTGGTACTACCGGGCATCAGAACATCCCGGTCTTTGGAGATGGGAGAAAAACAGGTCAGTACATTGTTGAGTGTTGCCTTGAAGCCCTTGATCGTGGTTCGCCCATCAATCGATCCGGTAATTACAGCGGTATTCAGCCCATATTTCTGCTTTACAAACGCACTCACATTGTCAAAGAGGTACTCTGCCGTATCCGAAAATGCAGAGAAAATCAGCACTTTTCTGTTGCCGGCATTGATCGGGTGCTCAATTTTTTCAGACAGCAGCTTGAACAGTTCTTGCAGCTTTGTGTCATGCTGCGGCGTGATATCTGCCACCATAAAGGTCAACAGCTCCAGAATTTCTGCATCTTTCCGAAGCTCCGTACGCCAGCTCTTCCAGTCCATATCTGCAAGGTCGATTTTGACTTTTTTGCCGACGGTGAAAAAGTCAGTGTTTTCATCGTCCATGTCAAAATCGTCTCCGGCCATGTCGTATATATCCAGATCAGCGTGGCCGGAGCGTTCAAACTGGTCAATGGACTGAATCGTACCATCAATCAGTTTCTTGATGCGCATCAGGGTCAGCTGGAACGAATGTACAGAGCTTTCCAGCCGTTTCAGCAGGTTGATACTCATCAACCGACAAATACCCTGCTCACGGCCTCTCTGGGTCAAATTCTCTCCCTTATTGTGCGTCAGCTCCTGATATTTCTGGATCTTACTTGCGAAGATGTAGTTGGAGGGCATATAGACGCACAAGCTCAGCTGAATCAGCTGCTCATAAATTTCGTTGTAGTTGATGGCATTATTCAGGTCCGTCAGGCATGGACGGACGGAAATCGGCTTCAACCGCTCCGGGAACTTTCCGATAGCGTTGGTGTTGTAGTACTTCTCGATATGCTTCCGAGAACGTGCGATGGTAACACTGTCCAGCAGCTCGAAGAAGTCGAAATCCAACGTCCGCAGCAGCGCATCCGTGGTTCTCTCTTCTGGTTTCAGCTTGCTCCATGCGTTAAAGGCTTTCTGCGCCTGCTTGAAGATGTCCTCATTGCTCTTTGAGGTGTTCAGCTTTTCATCCAGATACTCGGAGCTTCCCTCATAGGCAAGGGCCAGCTGATTTTTCAAGTCAACAAAGCGGTTGTTGACAGGCGTTGCCGAAAGCATCAGCACCTTGGTCTTGACTCCGGCACGGATTACCTTATCCATCAGCCGCTGGTAACGATTGTCCTGCGTCTTGCTATGAGTTCCGATTCCATTACGGAAATTGTGCGATTCATCAATGACGACCAGATCATAGTTGCCCCAGTTCAGGCGATCCAGGTCGAGGCCATTCGACTTTCCGCCGCTTCTGGACAGGTCTGTATGGAACAGAACATCATAATTCAGCCGATCCGATGCAATCGGGTTGTTCACATAGTTGTCCTTATAGGTATTCCAGTTTTCCGCCAGCTTTTTGGGACACAGCACCAGAACCGACTTGTTTCGATTCTCATAATACTTTACGACTGCCAGTGCGGTAAAGGTCTTGCCAAGGCCAACACTGTCCGCAAGGATGCAGCCGTTGTACTTTTCCAGCTTATTGATGATAGCAAGCACCGCATCCTTCTGGAAGTCGTACAGCAGACTCCAGATTTTGCTCTGCTTGAATCCGGTTGCCTCATTCGGCAGCTCGTCTTCTGAGATGTCGTCCAAAAACTCGCCGAACACATGATACAGCGTCATAAAGTAGATGAACTCCGGGGAATTTTCAGCATAAGCCGTGCTGATATTCTCCAGTACTACATCTGTGACATCCTGCATTTTGTCCCGGTCGTTCCACAGGGTATCGAACAACTTCATGTACTGCTGTGCGAACGGAGCCTCCATGCAGTTGACCATGTTGTAGCTGTTATTTCCGCGCTCACAGCCAATATCAACTGTCGTAAATCCGCCAATCGGCATATAGGCGATCTGTGCTGCGCCGGAATCCACAGTCATAAAGCCAGCCATATTTTCACCGGTGGTGTTCGATTTGAACGTAGCCTTCCTTCTGATCCAGTCTGCACACTCCTTTGCGATGGCTCTCTGGGTCATCTCATTGCGCAGTTTGATTTCAAACTCTGTACCGTAAAGGCTTGTTTCACGGGAAATGCGGGGAATGTAGAACTCCCGCTTCTGCTTTTCAGCCTTTTCTTTCACAAAAGTGGGCGATGTAAAGATAAATTTGAACTCGTCCACGGTTTCAAGCTGCTTTTTCAGCTCTTTGTACGCATACATTGAGAAGCAGGCTGCCGCAATAGATACTTTGCTGCCCTTTTTGATTTCTACCCGTAAATCATCTCGAACGGTATTGGTGATGTTATCCAGAATTTTCATATCATCCACCGGTTTTATGCTTATCCGCATTCTTTTATAGCCTTGACTATGAAGGCGCTCTTACAAAACTCTATTTCTATTATACCACCCGCTTTTTCCCCTGTAAACGAAAAAGCTGACGGTGTGTAGCGTGCAGCATCCATCAGCTTTTCGTGACACAAAAATCGGCACCCGCTTTTCAGCGAGTGCCGATTTTGTTACCCTATAGTGCGCTTTGATTTTTGGCGTAAGTGGCGTAAGTTTGGCGTAAATCCGCTTTTGCGTGCTCCAAAAATCAAGGATTCATGCGGTTTTTAGGCAGCTATTAGTACATGCCGCCCATACCGCCCATGTCACCGCCTGCAGCAGCGGGTGCAGCAGGGGGTTCCGGCAGATCAGCGACCAGGCTTTCGGTGGTCAGCACCATCTCAGCGACGGAGGCTGCGTTCTCCAGAGCGGAACGGGTGACCTTGGTGGGGTCAACGATGCCAGCAGCGATCATATCGTCCACAAAGACCTCGTTCTGAGCATCAAAGCCGTAGTTGGGCTTGTTGGCAGAGATGATCTTGTCGATGATGACACTGCCTTCCAGACCGGCATTCTTAGCGATCTGGCGCAGAGGAGCTTCCAGAGCCTTCAGAACGATCTTGGCACCGGTGCGCTCGTCGCCTTCCAGCGTGTCGCACAGCTCACGCACAGCGGGGATCGCATTGATAGGAGCAGTGCCGCCGCCAGCAACAACACCTTCCTGAACAGCAGCCTTGGTTGCGTTCAGAGCATCCTCGATGCGCAGCTTCTTGTCCTTCATCTCAACTTCGGTAGCAGCGCCGACCTTGATGACGGCCACGCCGCCAGCCAGCTTTGCCAGACGCTCCTGCAGCTTTTCACGGTCGAAATCGCTGGTAGCGGCCTCGATCTGGCTGCGGATCTGAGCGATGCGGGCTGCGATGGCATCCTTATCGCCTGCACCGCCAACGATGGTGGTGTTCTCCTTGGAGACCTTCACCTGACGGGCATGGCCCAGCATCTGGACGGTAGCATCCTTCAGCTCATAGCCCAGATCGGAGGAGACCACGGTGCCGCCGGTCAGGGTTGCGATATCCTGCAGCATTTCCTTGCGGCGGTCGCCAAAGCCGGGAGCCTTGACAGCGCAGACGTTCAGGGTGCCGCGCAGGCGATTGACGATCAGAGTGGACAGAGCCTCGCCCTCAATGTCCTCAGCCACGATCAGCAGTTTCAGACCGTTCTGCATCACCTGCTCCAGCAGAGGGACCAGATCCTGAATCACGCTGATCTTCTTATCGGTGATCAGGATAGCGGCGTTGTCCAGATCAGCCACCATCTTGTCGGTATCGGTGACCATATACGGGGTGAGGTAGCCGCGGTCGAACTGCATGCCTTCCACGATCTCGTTGTAGGTCTCAGCGGTGGTCTTGTTCTCCTCAATGGTGATAACACCATCGGAGGTGACCTTCTCCATAGCCTCGGCGATCAGACGGCCGATCTCGGGGTCGCCTGCAGAAATAGTGCCGACGCGGGCGATATCGTTGCTGTCCTTCACCTTCTGGCTGTGAGCCTTGATGGTCTCAACAGCCTTGGCAACAGCCTTGCTCATGCCGCGGCGGATATCCATGGGGTTGGCACCGGCGGTAACGTTCTTCATGCCCTC
>ENA-OQID01001312-OQID01001312.1-human-gut-metagenome-genome-assembly--contig:-NODE-1312-length-9910-cov-42.554561_pt1 | contig 9910 bp, 7 predicted proteins | sample MGYA00242567_ERZ504727 | MGnify/ENA primary metagenome ERZ504727 (study PRJEB26092, sample SAMD00036215) | human gut metagenome | host: Homo sapiens | study: EMG produced TPA metagenomics assembly of...
AGGCACAACACAGGATTTATGGTATTGGACGCTTTTGCTAAAGCGTCCAATATTCATTTTGAGGATAAGCGATATGGATACATTGCCCAAACTACGCTCAAGGGAAGAAAGATTATCCTGCTGAAGCCTACCACCTTCATGAACCTGAGTGGTAATGCCGTGAGATATTGGCTGAATCAGGAAAAGATTGACCAGAGCCGCCTCCTGGTAATCAGTGATGAGCTCGCCCTGCCTCTCGGCGCTTTCCGCCTGAAGGCTAACGGAAGCAATGGTGGTCATAACGGCTTGGGACATATCCAGCAGCTTATCGGTCAGAACTACGCCCGACTCCGTATGGGTATCGGCAACGATTATCCTCGTGGCGGACAGATAGACTGGGTACTTGGCAAATATACCGAGGAAGATATGAAGCAGCTTCAGCCTGCCATCGACCTGGGTGTGGAGATTATCAAGAGCTTCGTATTGGCAGGTATTGATATCACCATGAACCAGTACAACAAGCTAGGGAAAAAATAATAATGAAAGAATCAGCTAGAATAGACAAGTGGCTTTGGGCAGCCCGCATTTACAAGACTCGCAGCATTGCTGCCGATGCCTGCAAGAATGGCAGAGTAACTGTAGGCGGCGTAACCCGTAAACCCTCCTTCATCATTAAGCGTGGCGACGTGGTGAGCGTGAAGAAAGCCCCTATCACCTACTCTTTCGAGGTGCTCGATTGCATAGAGCAGCGTGTAGGAGCCAAAATGCTCTTCGGAGTCTATAAGAACGTGACCGATCCTAAGCAATATGAACTGCTGGAGATGAGTCGCATCAGCGGATTCGTAGATAGAGCAAGAGGCACTGGTCGCCCAACCAAGAAAGAACGCCGTGCCCTGGATGCCTTCGTTGATCCAGCCATATTTGGATTCGATGAAGAAGACTGGGACGAAGAAGATTCATAAATAACCAAAAGAGGATATAGCATCAGTTATATCCTCTTTTTCTTTTCTCTAAAAACCGATACTTTGCAAGAAAAAGGGGATAATAATTTCTAAAAATATACGATATGGGAACAAATATGCTACATTTTGTAATATGATAGAAAATAAAGCTTAAAAAGTTTGGAGCGAATAGAGAAAACCTATATCTTTGCAATCAGTTATTTATGGTATCAGAGTATAAGCTGATTACCAACTTACTCAATCGTGAGTATTAACATACTATTAATTTTATAATTTAGAGATTATGAAAAAATTATTTGTTATGGCAGCTATGGTGCTGTCTTCAGTAGGTGCTTTCGCACAGCAGGCTGCAGGTACAACAACTCTCCAGCCTAAGGTAGGTTTGAATGTTGCTACAATCGGTGATAACGACTGGAAGGCTGGTTTCGCAGCTGGTGCTGAGTTGCAGTATCAGGCTACAAGCAACTTCGGTGTTGCTGTTGGTGCTCTCTATTCCGTACAGGGCTTCAAGGGTAAGGATGTAGATATTGACACTCCTATCGGAAGCGGAACTATCAAGAATGACTTTAAGTGGAATCCAGGCTACATCAATGTGCCTATCACTTTGAACTACTACCCAGTAGCTGGTCTTGCTCTCAAGGCAGGTTTGCAGCCAGGCTTCTTGGTAAATAAGGATGATATGGACGATGCAAAGACCGTAGATCTCTCTATCCCAGTAGGTCTCTCTTACGAGTACCAGGGTATCGTTTTCGATGCTCGTTACAACATCGGTGTAACTAAGCTTGCAGATAACTACGATCACTACAACAACGTAATCCAGATTACTGTAGGTTACAAGTTCGCTCTCTAATCAGAGAAATGAAGATAGCGATTCCCCTTCGCTATTTAACATAGAAAAGAATAATCCCCGCTCCTCATTACGAAGAGCGGGGATTTCTTTTGTCATACCTATTTGAATTTTACCCTGAAAATCTATCTTTATCCAAACATTCTTTTAGAACATTCTACCTGGACGGCTACCAGGGCCACCGCCATAGAATGGACGACCACGGAAATCAGGACGACCACCAGGTCCTCCAGGACCGCCAGGACCACCCTGACGTGCCTGCTTGCCTCCGAAGAGATTCAAGCGATATACCACATGGAGCATCGCATAGCTGTTGATGGCATTATACTCCGTATCCGTACGGGATGTGGCAGAAATGGCACGAGAGAAAGTGCTCTGCTGACGAAGGATATCGTAGAACTGGAGCATGATGGTCAATGGCTTACCCTTCAGGAAACTCTGAGAGAGCTGCGCATTCCATACATACTCATCCGTATTCATGCTACTGTCGTTATATCCACGGCGACTGCTGATAGAGAGGCTTGAGTTCAAGCTGGTACCCCAAGGAGCTGTAAGCGTCATGCTAGGACCATAAGAGAACTGCCAGGTATCGAGGTTGCTGTTAGGCTGCAACTTGTTCTTGGCATGGTTATAATTCAATGTTCCATCAAGCGAAAGCTCCAGCCAGTCGTTGCGATAACTGAATGAGAGGCGTTCTCTCCAAGTGGTGCTGCGGGTTGTATTCTTCTGGGAATCAGACTGCTTGTCGAGACTCAGATAGCTCACGTAGTTGTTGTAACCCAAGTTGGTGTCGGTATTCAAGTTCCATACACCAGCACTATCAATAGAGCAGTTGAACATGAAGGCTCCCATCACATTCCAATTACCATTGATATTCTCCGGACGGGTGATTCTTCCACCAGTCTTCTCATCATAGGTCACCTTGTTGCTGATGCTATTGTTGGTGGTTGAGAAGTTGACGAAAGTCATGACACCCTTGTTGTGGTTCTGCACGAAGTTATTGTAGAACAATCGGAAGTTCTGGGTGAACGATGGCTTCAAGCCAGGGTTACCCTTCGAGATGTTCAGCGGGTCGCTATTATCTGTGATATCAAGCAACTGCGAGATGCTTGGCTGCGAAGTGGTACCACGATAGTTGATTCGCAGGTTGCTCATCTTGGAGAAGCGATAGCGGAAATCGAGCGTTGGACTCATATTCACCACATTGCGAACGGTATCTACCTGTACTCCCTGATAATCCTGGATATACTTAGACTGCTGTGGCTGAACCATCACACCGAAGTTCAGGTTGTACTTCTGACGGATGAATCGCATCATCACCTGGATATCATGATTGTAGTTGCGATACTCTGAGAAACGGCTCAACTCATCATCCTTGTAATCTTCGAGATGACCGGCAAACGGATTCAAGTAGCTATCCCAACCACGATACTCATGGTCTCCTGTCATGGCATACTTGCTGAAATCGTAGGTGCTGCGGTCGCTCTTGGAGTAGCTGTAAGTAAACTTATAGCTGAACTGCAGGAAGGTTGCCTTCCAGAGTGGCTCACTATAGGTCAACTGTCCCGCATAACTGTAATTCTTCGAAGGAGTCAGGTTGTAGCGGTTGGTCTGATAAGTAGAATCCTTACCCTCCGCTGTCTGCACGAGATAGAGTTTGGCATTGTTGAGCGAGATGCTCTTGCTGTCATTATCAGTATATTTGGCATCCACACGGAAGGTGATGTTACGTCCCTTGTTGCCCAACTTGCGGTTGATCTGCAACATACCGTTGATGTTGTTATTATCAGAATAGGTGATTCCGTTAGTCAACTGACTGTTCACCATAGCCTCAGCCTTATCCAACTCCTCAATACCTTCCTCAGAAAGAGGGTCTTTGGAGGTAATGGTATAAGGATCCTTGTTGTAAGAAGCCGACTGGCTGCCACTCAATCCATCGCTGGTACTCCAGGAGATGGAAGGACGGAAGAGGATATTGGTCATGGAATCAGGCATCCACTCCAATCGGATGTTGCCATTCCAGCTGTTGCTGCGGGAGAAACTCTGGCTCAGGCTATTGCTGAAAGAGCTGCTGCTACCCATGAAGTTTTCGCTGGAACGGCTGCTCCATACATCGCCATCGCTGTGGTTCCAGCGGAGGGAAGTATTGAACTTGAACTTGTTCTTCAACTCATAGTTATAGTTGGCAGCTATCATCTTGCTGGCATTCAAACCGTTGGCACCGCCCCAGAATCCTCTGCCAGGACCGCCACCGAATCCACGGTCGCTGGTATTGTTGGCATTGGCAAAGATCATGAACCGGTTGTTATCATTGAAATAACCGCCCATGCCACGCATATTGTAGCGGCTCTTGTTGCCCACACCCAGGTCGATATTGGAAATCAAGCCCTTGTTCATACCCTTCTTCACACCGAAGTCGAGCACGGTCTGCTCCTCGCCGTCATCAATACCGGTTACCTTAGAGAGATCACTCTTCTCATCGTACGCCTTGATTTTGTCGATGATGCTGGTAGGCAGGTTTTTCAGGGCAGTCTTGGTATCGCCCGTCATAAACTCCTTGCCATCCACGAGAATCTTCTTCACTTCCTTACCATTAATCTTGATGGTACCGTCGTCGCTGACCTCAGCACCCGGCAGGCGCTTCACCAGCTCCTCAACCACCGACCCTTCCGGTGTGCGGTAAGCAGCCGAATTATAAACGAAGGTATCCTCCTTCAGGTTCACCTTCTGAGCCATAGCGGTTACCACGGCACCCTTCAGCATGATGGCATCTGCACCGAGAACCACATTGCCCATTGCCAGATTCTTGTCATCAGAAATCTCGATACGCTTTACGGTAGTCTTGTAACCCACACTCGAAATCTTGAGTAAATACTTGCCATTGGCAGGAGCCTTGATATGAAAGAGGCCCTGCTCATTGCTGAGAGCACCCGACACATAGGTGCTGTCGGTCTTGAGTAACTGAATCGTTACCTGTTCTACGGGATCCTTGGTATCACGGTCGGTAATCACACCGGTAATCAAGCGATCCTGAGCAAAAGATGCCATGGTTACGAACACCAGAAGCATCATCAGAATAGATCTTTTCATTAATTATAGACGTTATTATTATTTCTTACTTATATATTTGACTTACTTATATGATTAGACCCAATAAAAGCGCAATTGTAAAAAACAGCTGCTCTTTTTGGGGCATTCTGCTTCTTTTGACGCATAAAATATATCAAGGTTTAAAGTTTTATAGATAAAAAAGTGCTTTTTATTTTGTTTTGTCTCTGATTTAACGTACCTTTGCAAGCGAATTTACAATGAGTTGCCCACAAAAGGTGACTCAGAAAGTCAGTTTCTTTTAAAAGTATATATGTTATGAATCAGAGAGTAATCATATCAACCCATCTGGAGAACGAACTGGTAAGCGCTCTCTCAGAATGCGAGCACGACAAGCTGTTTGTGCTTACAGATACTACCACACAGGAAATGTGCCTTCCGGTTTTGCAGAAATTCTACTGCATGAAGGAAGCTAAGGTGATAACGATTCCGGCTAGCGACAGTCATAAGGACATCGAAAGCCTGATGATGGTATGGAAGGGACTGCAAGAAGGTGGCGCTTCACGTCACTCTTGCATGATCAACCTCGGAGGCGGTATGGTAACCGACCTCGGCGGTTTTGCTGCCAGCACCTTCAAGCGCGGCATCAACTTCATCAATATTCCTACTACCCTGCTGGCGATGGTAGATGCATCTGTGGGTGGAAAGACCGGCATCAACTTCGGAGGTTTGAAGAATGAGGTGGGTGTTTTCAACGATTCTAAGTTCGTAATTCTCGACACCGAGTTCCTGAAGACCCTGGATGCCGAGAATATCTGTTCGGGCTATGCCGAAATGCTGAAGCACGGCTTGATTTCTACCGAGGCGATGTGGGAAGAGCTGGTAAGCTTCGACCTTGCCAACCCAGACCTGAAGCAGTTGCAGCGTATGGTGGGCGACAGCGTGAAGGTAAAGGAGCGCATCGTAGAACAGGACCCTCACGAAAAGGGCATCCGCAAGGCTTTGAATCTGGGACATACCTTCGGTCATGCCTTCGAGAGCTGGGCTCTGAAGCGCAAGCCAATCCTTCATGGTTATGCCGTGGCATTCGGTTTGATTCCAGAACTTTACCTCAGTGTCATCAAAACGGGATTCCCTACCGAGAAGATGCGCCAGACCGTGACCTTCATCAAGGAGAACTACGGTACGCTGAATATCACCTGCGATGACTACGACGAGCTGATTGAGCTGATGCATCACGACAAGAAGAACCAGAATGGTATCATCAACTTCACCATGATGGGAGCCATCGGAGATATCCGCATCAACCAGACCGCTACAACAGAAGAAATCAAGGAAGCACTCGACTTCTTCAGAGAAGGATAGATCGCTTCGGCTTTCCGGTTTCGGTAAGCGGAAGATGATCTACATATCGGAATTCCCTTGGAATCCAGTATTTATGATCAGATAAGAGGCGGCGGATAGTCGCCTCTACTGTTTTTATCTCTTTGTCCTCTGACATGAGAACGGCGATTTCTCCAAACTTCTCATCTTTCTTCTTGGCTATCATGAAAGGCTTTTCAAGATGAGGCTTCAAGAGAGTCTCCACTTCTTCTATCTGAATCTTGATACCACCGCTGCAGATAACATTATCCTTTCTGCCCTTGATTCGGAAACGAAATTTTTCCACCTTATTATATATATAGGATTCTATTTCCACAATATCATTCGTTACCAGGGTTTCGGCACAAACAAGAGGAGCATCGATGACGAGACAGCCTTCTTCGGTCTGACTGATTTTCACGCTATCAAAAGGCTGATACCATTCGCTAGCCTCTGCGCCGTTGATTCTTCGCAAGGCGATATGAGATAAGGTTTCGGTCATGCCGTAGGTACTCCAGATAGTGATATTGCCAGGAAGAGCCTGGAGTTCCTTTTCCAAGGATGCATCGATGGCTCCACCTCCGATAATCAGATGGCGGATATGAGTGAGCCGCTCCCGCTCCTCAGGAACCTGCAGGGTGTTATACACCTGCATCGGAACCATGGCGGCAAAAGTGATTTCCCCATTTACATCTTTTCCATTTACATCTTTCAAATCTATATTCTTCAGCGGATGACCACTAGGAGAAACAGAAATAAGATGGAGATGGCGCTCGATACTGCGCACCACCACCATCTTACCTGCGATATAATCAAGCGACATACAGAGCAAAGCGCTATCACCAGGCTTCAATCCCAGGAAATCACAAGTAATGCGGGCGGAGTTGAGCATTCGCTTCTTCTCCACCATCATCGGCTTGGGCTTTCCCGTGGAGCCACTGGTATGCACCAGCACCCGGTCGCTATCGTTATTCCATTCAGAAAGGAAATCTTCTAAAGTCATAATTTAAATTATACCCTGCTTAGCGGATTACAAATCCGCAATAGTTACCCAATGATGCGGCGGATTGCAAATCCGCCGAAACAAATAGGGGTAAAATACTATATTATTTTACAATAAAGAGTTTATCACCACGGATTTCCAATGGCATTGGGATGTTATCAGTAAAGAGCTGACCGGTGCCTAAGCCCTGAGGCATCTCTACATTCGGACCATATACCTTGGCTGCATAATGTGCGATGGCATTCAGCCCGATGTTACTCTCCAATGCCGAGGTAATCCAACTGCCAATACCACGCTGGTTAGCCAACTGGATCCATTCGTTGCAACCATAGATTCCACCATGGAGCGAAGGCTTCAGGATGATATACTGTGGACGAATGGTATCGAGCAGAGCCTCTTTCATGCTTCTCACATTCACACCAATCAACTCCTCATCCAGGGCGATAGGAAGCGGAGTTTCCCTACAGAGCTGCGCCATCTTAGGCCACTGATGCTGCTTGATAGGCTGCTCGATGGAATGGATATCATACTTAGCCAAAGCCTCCAACTGGCTCATGGCATTCTCCGGCAGAAAACCACCATTGGCATCCACTCTCAGTTCTACCTGTTCCTGGGTATAGACATCACGAATGCGCTTGATGAGATCGAGTTCCTTGAAGAAATCAATGGCACCAATCTTCAGTTTCACACAATGGAAACCCGCCTGGAGCTTCTCCTCCAGTCGTGCCAGCATCTCCTCGTAAGTACCCATCCATACCAGTCCGTTGATGGTAATACCCTCTTCTCCTTTTCCGAAAGGAGAGTCGAAGAGATCTACCAGGTTCTCCATTCCTGCAGGAACAGAAACCCCTTTCTGCTTCAACATTTCTGAAGAAGATGCTCCTTCAGCAGGAACAATCTCCAAAAACTTCTTCGCTGCATCGAAGAACGAAGCGAAGGCAGTTTCCAAGCCGAAGGTGATGCTAGGGTAAGCACGAATCATATCGTATGGGATGCGTCCCATCTGCTCCACCATCTGGCACACCTGCCGAAGGGTGACAGCATATTCCGGTTTGGCATCGCAACTGAGATCAGGGAGCGTAGCACACTCTCCCACTCCCTCTACTCCCGGCAATTCATCCGATGTAAGGGTGAGATAATAACTGTGTCTCGTGGTATATACGCCACGAGACGTACCTGCCGGCTGCTTGAAGTGGAGCGTGCGCTCCGAGATGTCTATCTTATACATGATTTATTCAAATTCTGAATATTGGGGAATTATCTGAAGTTAACTTACTTCTTCTGTTTCAAATCGTAGAGATCCTTGCGACGGTCACGAAGATTTCGAACGGCACCGTAGGTATGAAGCTCATTCAAGAGATTCAAGTCAACATCTGATACGAGAATCATCTCAGTATTAGGTGTTGCCTCCGAACGCTTGCCATCGTTAGGGAAGGCGAAGTCGCAAGGAGTGAATACGGCACTCTGGGCATACTGGATATCCATATTGTGAACACGTGGCAGGTTACCTACACTACCCGCAATGGCTACATAGCATTCGTTCTCAATGGCACGGGCCTGTGCACAGACTCTCACTCTAGAGTAGGCATTCTGCGTATCGGTCATGAATGGAACGAAGAGGATCTGCATACCATCCTCTGCCATCAGACGGGAAAGTTCAGGGAACTCCACATCATAGCAGATCACGATACCAATCTTACCACAATCAGTATCAAAGGTCTGGATATGGCTACCGCCGCTCAAACCCCAGCACTTCTGCTCATCAGGAGTTACGTGAATCTTCTCGTACATATCCACGCTACCATCTCTACGGCAAAGGAAACCGACATTGTAGAGGGAATCATCCTTGAGATAAGGCATACTACCCGTGATGATGTTGATGTTGTAACTGATGGCAAGTTCACGGAATCGGTCACGAATCTCATCGGTATATTGAGCCATCATGCGGATGCTCTGTGCCTCACCCAAATCGTTGAATCTCGCCATCAATGGCGCATTGAAATACTCTGGGAAGAGGATAAAATCGCTCTTGTAATCGCTCACGGAATCCACGAAGAACTCTACCTGCTCAAAGAGGTCGTCCACCGAAGCGTATGGACGCATCTGCCACTGTACCAAGCCGATTCTCACGGTTGGCTTTCTATCTACATAAGAATCCGTAGGTGGCTGATAGTAGATGTTATCCCACTGCAAGAGGGTTGCGCAGTGTTCGCTCTCCTCATCACTAGGAAGATAGTTGCGGATGACACGGCGAACGTGGAAGTCGTTGGAAAGCTGGAAGGTAAGAACCGGGTCATAGATTTCACGGTTTCTTACGTGCTCGATATACTCCTTAGGGCGCATCTTGTCGGCATACTTATGATAGTTTGGAATACGACCACCAAACATGATTGCCTTCAGGTTGAGCTTCTCGCAGAGTTCCTTGCGATACTCATACATACGGCGAGCCAATCGCAAGCCACGATAGTCTGGGTGGATAAACACCTCGATGCCGTAAAGGATGTTTCCATTAGGATCGTGGGTATTGAAGGTTTCATTACCTGTCACCTGAGCATAGGTATGGTCGCCTTTCACCATATTATAGTTGACGATGATAGAGAGGGCACAGCCCACAATCTTATCATCCACGATGATAACCACCTGTCCCTCAGGGAAGATAGTAATGAGTTTCTTAATCTGTTCTTTTGTCCAGAATACATCTGAGTCTGC
>ENA-OQID01001316-OQID01001316.1-human-gut-metagenome-genome-assembly--contig:-NODE-1316-length-9888-cov-3.885027_pt1 | contig 9888 bp, 9 predicted proteins | sample MGYA00242567_ERZ504727 | MGnify/ENA primary metagenome ERZ504727 (study PRJEB26092, sample SAMD00036215) | human gut metagenome | host: Homo sapiens | study: EMG produced TPA metagenomics assembly of the...
GGCAAGGAAAAGCGCTTCGTGAAAATTGCCAAACTTTTAACGCTAAAACTGTCTCAAATGTCGGAAGGTTCAGTATCCATGTATAATTTATGATTTATTGTCTGAAAATGTAAAAAGCCGGGCCGCTTCTCAGCGGCCCGGTCATGGGATGATTTACTTGCTGTAATCGTAGAAGCCCTTGCCGGACTTGCGGCCCAGCAGGCCGCCGCGGACCATCTTCTTCAGCAGCAGAGCGGGACGATACTTGCCGTCGCCAGTCTCGTTGAAGAGGGTCTCCATGATGGCCAAGCACACGTCCAGACCAATGAAGTCGCCCAGAGCGAGGGGACCCATGGGATGGTTGGCGCCCAGCTGCATAGCCTTGTCGATATCCTCCACAGAGGCAACGCCGGTCTCAACCAGGCCGATGGCCTCGTTGATCATGGGGATCAGGATCTTGTTGACCACGAAGCCGGGAGCCTCAGCAACCTCAACGGGATCCTTGCCGATCTCCTGAGACAGCTTGTAGATGACATCGAAGGTCTCCTGAGTGGTGTTGGCACCGCGGATGATCTCCACCAGCTTCATGCTGGGAACGGGATTGAAGAAGTGCATACCGATGACGGGGTGCTTGAGGCCGTTGCCCATCTCGGTGATAGACAGAGAGGAGGTGTTGGAAGCGAAGATGGCCTCGGGCTTGCACAGCTCGTCCAGCTCGCAGAGCAGCTCCTTTTTGGTAGCCATGTCTTCCTTGACGCACTCGATGATCAGATCGGCATCAGCGCAGGCGGACTTCTCCTCCACCAGGATGTTGGCCAGCAGAGCGTCCACAGCCTCCTGGGTCATCTTGCCCTTGGCCACGCGCTTGGCCAGAGAAGCAGCCAGCTTATCCTTGTGCTTCTGAGCGGAAGCCACAGAGCTTGCATACATCAGGGCAGTGTGGCCCTTAGCCGCGAAAACCTGAGCAATGCCGCTGCCCATGGTGCCGGCGCCGAAAATCGCTACTTTCATGTGATTGTCCTCCTGTAATTTATGTGATTATGGGGGGCCGCTGACCGGAAAGCATTCCGTCAAGGCCAGTTTCACCTGCTTAGTATTATACGGTCTCCCCCACCATTAAGCAAGGACATTTTCCCCTTCCGGCGGATTTTCTGCACTTCCCACAAAGGGATCGTTAAATTTTTTACATATCCGTTAAATAATTAACGTTAAAATAATCACGCAGCTCATAAGTCCTCATAAGCTCCCATAAGTTCTTAAAATTCAGTCACCTGCAGAGTTTTCAGAACCTCACTTCTTATAAGTGATTATAAGTTTTTATACCCGAAAGGTTACGAGAAAGCTATTACCAATACCACCAGGGAATGACACACAAGCGAAGCAGAAGCAACATAAGCACCATTGGAGACGAAAAAAGGCCATCGACCTGCTCCCCGTGAGGGAGAGATCGGTGGCCTGTCGGTTTGTTCTTTTTTGAAGCCCTGGCGTTCGAGTCACACCAGTTCATAAAAACGACCGGCTGCATCTCTAAAATGTCGTCTGTTGCGGAGAAAAACTGACTTTTTGATAAAACCTGTTTTTCTAACTTTTTTCAGTGAAAAAGCTAATAAATATGTGAAAACCCCACACTTTCGTGCGGAGTTTTCTGTGCTGCATCTTTCATCAACACATTCTGCAAAGGACGGTTAAAATCGATATTTTTGTTTTTGGTGCAGAAGGTGCCGCAGCTTATAAAACAGGGCCGGTCTGCTCAATGCCAGCTTCCTGTGCTGGGGCAATATTCAACTCAGGCAGATCGTTCAGATAGCGTTCCACATTCCGGTAATGCACTCCATTTTCCAATGCGACATCCTCGCCGCGGTACAGAACATATCGCCCTCGGATCGGGCCAAACCGCTGTTCGGTCTTATCACATTTTTCCTGGTCAAGCAGATGCCGGTATTGTGCCGGGACCTGTTTGCCACTGTGCTTGATCTCGAAAATCTCGCAGCAGTTTTCCTTCTCGTCATAGATCACCATGTCAAACTCGCCAACCGCAAACTGCAGCTTGAACACCCGGTGTTCTCTGTCAGCCGACTTCATGGTTTCCAGCAGGACAATGTCCTCCAGCATCCGTCCCCGTACTTCTTCGAGGATCCTGCCCGCAGCCTGGGTCTTCTCCAATTCGCTGAGAGCTGAAAAGGTCTCGTCCTTCATCAGCGAGTGGACAAGAGCCTGTGCCTGACAGTATCGCATCCCCGGCTGGGTAAACAGGATGTGTTCCACAGACTTTGCTCCTGGGTCAGCGGTTTCAATGGGACAGTTTACGATCAGTTCCAATGCGGAGAGATACTCTTTGATCTCCCGGATATGGGTATCTGTGATACCGATGGACTGTTCCTCTTTGTTGCGGATGTCCAGCAGCTCCATCAGGCGCTGGGTGACCGCTTCCGTATCGATATGATCCAGAATTTCGGTACGCTTTTCGGGGTCACGCTCTTTCCGAAGATTCGAGGCGGTCAGCCGTAGATCGTGAGATTGGAAGTCATCGGTCAGAACCGAGAGCAGGAACCGGTGGTTCATGTCCTCGATAATCCGGTTGATGGCGCTGGTCAGCTCACCGGCCTCATACAGAGAGTACAGGTGGCGGAAATGTCCGCCTGCCTCATAGCAGGCCAGGGAATGCTGAATGTTTTTGCAGATCGCTGTATCAATGTACCGCCGTGTGGACTCATCATCCCGGAAAGAGGCATCCTGGGCGTTGACATCTTCATCATCAAAGGCAAGCTCACCGGCCCGCAGCGTTCCTCCGTAGCGGATATATTCATCAATGCTGTCGATCCCCAGCAGGCGGCTGTATTCCCGGTATGGGATGAAGGTGGTGTGGATGGGCTTTGCCCGGTCATACAACTCCTGATCCATCGCCAGCCAGAAGCCAAGGGAGTCCGTGCCGGAGAGGACGATCTTCATGCCCATCGCCGCAAATACATCGGAGAAAAGCGCCGCAGAGTCGATGAAATCCCGCATCAGGGTGACCTCATCGATGAATACATAGCGGAAGCCCGCATCGAACAGTTTTTTCAGATCCCGGTTCATCATAGCCATGGTATCGCTTCTGCGGGCTTTGATATAGGTCGTGCGGCTGAGATCTTCTTTGTTCATTCGGGCAATGGCCTGCCGGAGCATGGTGGTCTTTCCGGTCCTGCGCAGGCCAAAGACCAGGCAGACCCTGTCGCTTTCACTGCTGTAGAGATAGTCCTCCAATTGCCCAAAGCAGTCACGGAGGCCCCAGCCCTTTACGCCCTGCGACATGGCGGCCAATCCTTTACCAACAATTACACTGGTTTCAAAGTCCAACTTTGGCTGGCGCACTTTGGGCATCTTGGCTTGCAGCTCTTTCAGCTGTGCCTGCAATACTTTGCGCTGCTCTATTTGCTCCCGCAGCGGCTCCAGTTCGCCATCCCGCAGATATTGGCTGTGCTTCTTCCCATTTTCTGTCCACTGATGGTAATAGCGCGTCTTTCCGTTGATCGTCTTTTTGGAAATATAGCCGATGGGCAGGGCGGCGATCTGCCGCTCCAGTTCCTGAATGTTCTCTTTCATACCGCACCTCCATTCTGCTAAATTTATTATACCCCATTCCTCTTATATATTCAAGGGGTTATAAGGGGTTATATTGTTGTAAGCAGTGCCGCACAGAGCAATTTCTGTGCGGCACTGTTATGATTTTCTCGTTTACTCAAATTTCTAATCCGGAAATCTGCTCCCACTGGAGGATATATCTGTCATTGATGATCCGGTTGTCGTGGTAATGCCCGAAGAACCAGTATGTAAACTGGCACCGCTGATTGACCGTTTCCAGAAAATCGGTGAGCTGGTCACTTCCATAGGAGGGGTCGATTTTCCGCACGACACTGCTGGGACCGCAGTGGGACAGGATGCAGTCTACCTTCCAGTTTACCTGCTCCAGATTTTTCAGTGCCTCTACATATTCACGGGCATTTGGCATTTCTTCCGCCCACCAGGAGCGTCCTTTGACCCGGAACATTCCTCGCATTCGGCGCAGCAGCCAATACTTTTGTTCGAAGTCGGGGTCCTCCGGATCAAGGACGCCATCCTGAATGTCGTGGGAGGAGGCTCCTCCCATCGTGAACCATGTGAGACCGCTGAAGGTGAATATCTGGCCTCTCATCAGGTGGAGGATATTTTCCCTCACCTCATGTACTCTGCCGCCGTGCCATTCTTTTTCCGGCAGGGCGTTCAGCAGGTCGAAGTTCTCATGGTTTCCGTCCACGAACAAGGTGGTGAAGGGTTTCTCAGCCAGCCAGTCCAGCCAATGCTGGTCTTTCTGGCCGCCGTCCCACAGCCCTCCAAAATCCCCGTTGTCCTGAATTCGGGATAACGGTGATTATATCGAAAAAAATATTATCCCGAAATCTTTTATATTGCGCTGAAAATGCAATAATTTAAAGACTTTTTTCGGCATAATATTTTTGATATTATAGGGAGCACCAGGCAAATGGAGGGTGTCTTCTATGAAATCAGATATTAATGATTTGTGCGAGGCCTTTTTAGCCGCTTTAACCAATGCAGGCTATGCGGTAAAAAGTATCGAAAACTACAAACAAGTCAGCAATAGATTCAAGAAGTTCTGCGCAGAAAATGGCTATGATACTTATACAGTCAACATTGGTCAAATATTTGCTGATAATGTGTTTAATGAGGAAACAGGAGCGTTTGTCGGATATCGGAATGTCATGTATGGTCGTTTTGTGCGGCTAATAAATTCATTTTATCTCCAAGGCACTTTTGATTTCTCAATGGTCACAAAAGAGAAGAATTTGCCGAAATCTATACATCTCATAGAAATCTATCAGGATTATATGGAGCACTTAAAAACACAGTATTCAAATATTGGAACGATCGGATTTTTTCAAAATGGGATGTTACATCTCCTTCGCTATATGGAGGACGGTGGAATACTGACCTTAAAGGATCTGGCTGTATCAGATGTCGTAAATTATATTTGCTCTTGGTCTCAGAAACATCAGCGTAATGTCCTCTGCATATTGCGCAATATCTTCCGGCATTTTGGGCGTGAAGATCTTTATTTTGCAGTGGCAGGGATTCATCCTTACCGCACCAAGCGGATAGTTCCAATGTTTACGGACAATGAGATCATGAGTATAGAAGAAGTACTATCATCTCCAAGTGTATCTCACAGAGATGCAGCGATATTTTTCCTGGGGCTTACTACGGGAATGCGTGCGGTTGATGTGGTCGATTTGAGGCTCGCCAATATAGACTGGGACAATGAGACCATTTTCTTTCAGCAAAGCAAAACGGGCAACGCTGTATGCCTTCCATTAACAGTTGATATTGGGAATTCGATCTATCGCTATATTTTAGAGGAGCGTCCCAGAGTTGACGATGACCATGTGTTCTTGCGAAGCCAAGCACCTTTTATACCTTTGGGGGGACACTCAACGTGCTACTATATCGTAAGCAACATACTCCAACGCGCTGGCATACAAAAGGATGGTCGTATCTGGGGTATGTGTATGCTGCGCCATAACGCAGCATCGATGATGGTTCAAAATAGCATTCCATTAACAACAATTGCAGCAATCCTTGGGCATGCGGAAACAAGAACTACCGATATCTATATAACCGCAGACATAAGTAACCTTAAAGAATGTGTACTGCCTCTTGCAGGAATATCTCGAAAGGTAAATACATGAGTCTTTTTATAAGTGCGCTCGGGCCATCTCTGGAAACATTCCTAAAGTTTAAAAATTCCATAGGCATACAATATAATGCATCGGCTCAATGGTGTTTAAAGAGCTTAGATCGGTACAATTTCAAGCATGGCAACAGCACAGTTCTCTGCAAAAGCCTCGTAGTAGGATGGAGTATTGAACGCTCTGAACACTCCAATTCAAAATGCGGTCCTTGGATAAGTCCTGTTAGAGAGTTCGGACGCTATCTTCGCTCCATGGGTGATTTAGACGCATATGTTCTTGAATACCCTGTTTCCCAGAACTCTTTCCGACCAGAAGTTTACTTGCTGTCCGACATCGAGATACAACGATTTTTTAAAGAATGTGACTCATACGTGCTCCGAAAGAAAACACCAGGGCGTCCTTATGTTTATCCGGCCCTGTACCGTTTTCTCTATTGCTGCGGTGCGAGGTGTGGTGAAGCCAGACATCTCCGTTGTGAAAATGTCCACCTTAGTGACGGTTATCTGGATATCCTACAATCAAAAGGACATCGAGACCGTCGGCTATTTTTATCGGATGAGTTGATATCTTACCTGATAGAATATGATTGTGCCATAAGGAATTGTTTCCCTAAACGAGAATATTTTTTCCCGGGACCAAGCGGTAATATCATATCTGCATCATCAATACCATTTAATTTCAGAAAGATATGGCTTGCGGCAGGACTCAAACGAGATGGCGAGATTAAGCCAAGGCCATACGACTTCCGGCACCACTTTGCGTGTGCCAATATAGCACGTTGGGCTAAAGAGAGAAAAGATGTCATTTCCATGCTTCCTTATCTCATGCGCTATATGGGACACTCCTCGCTTGAAAAGACGTATTACTATGTGCACCTGATCCCTGACTATTTTGCAGACTATGCCGCTGCAACAGAGAACTTGGAGAGTTTACTGCCTGAGGTTGAGCCATATGAGATATAAGCGTAAAAGAGACAAATGTTTCTGGACAATGGCGCGTTCCTATCTGCATGATTATATGCCCGCTATACGAAACCTGTCCGATAAGACGATAGAAACGTATAAGCAGTCACTTAAAACATATTTACGGTTCTTGAAAGAAAAAAAGAATATCGAAGATGAGCTTGTAAGCTTTGAGGCGTTTACCCGTGATTATGTAAAAGAGTTTATTATCTGGTTGAAAGGTCAAGGGGCATCAACCAGAACAATAAATCTCAGAATCACATCTATCCGTTCTTTTTTAAAATATTGTGGACAGGAGGACTTTGAACTTCGTGGTATCTATGAATCTGTTTGCCAAATTCAAAAACTAAAAGAAGAAAAGCACCCTATTTTGTATCTTCAGCCTGAAGCAACAGCTGCCATTCTATCTGCTTATGATATGAACACGCAGAAACACCGACGGAACAGAATGATTCTCATACTCTTATATGATACAGGAGCCAGGGTGCAAGAATTGGCCGACCTTGACATAGAATCACTGCACCTTGATGTACCTAACCCCTATATTTCTATAATTGGAAAGGGTCGAAAAAGGCGCAATGTTCCAATCATGAGAAAGACTGTGGCTCACCTTAATTCCTATCTGAAGGAGTTTCATCCATCGGAACAGTCCGCCCCACTGTTTTATAGCATGAGGGACGGAAAACCTCACAGACTTTCCACAGACAGCATTAGTCTCGTGGTTGGTACAGCGGCAAAGATGGCCCGAGAGACATGCAATGCGGTTCCGGAGAATGTTCACTGCCATTTGTTTAGAAAAACAAAAGCAATGGATTTGTATAAAAACGGCATTCCTTTACCATTTATAATGCAGTTGCTTGGGCATGAAAGCATATCCACCACATCTGGTTTCTATGCTTTTGCTACATTGGAGATGATGAGTGATGCCATCAACAAGTCAGTGCCAATCATCGGAGGCACTGAGAAACTCTGGAAAAACAAGAATGCAAAGCAAGCCCTCTATACACTGGATTGAAAATACTATACCGAAAAATCTTATGTAGAATCTGCTTATTTACAGGATTCTGAAATTTTTCGGTATAGAAATTTACTCGGTATAATCTCCTTTGTCCTGAATTCGGGATAACGGTGACTTCGGCGGCATCTGGGATGGCAGCAATACCGAACAGCAATGGCTGGACTGGTTGGAAAACAGGCCGTTCACGACGCTGTTTGTGAGTGGGAATCACGAAAATTTCGACCTGCTCTGCAGTTACCCGATCAATCAGTGGCACGGCGGACTCGTACAGGTGATTCGCCCCAGCGTCCTGCACCTGATGCGGGGACAGCTTTATGAGATCAGCGGAAAGCGGATCTTCACAATGGGTGGCGCAAGCAGTCACGATATCCAAGACGGCATTTTAGAGCCGGACGATCCGAACTTTGAACGAAAGCTCCGGCAGCTTAATGCCGCAGGAGCGCTGTTCCGTGTCGATCACCACTCCTGGTGGAAAGAGGAACTGCCCGACGATGCGGAATACCAGACCGCGCGAGAAACGCTGGACAAGGCTGGCTGGAATGTAGACTACATCATCACCCACTGCTGCCCCAGCAGCATTCAGGACACATTCAGCGGCGGGTTGTTCCAACGGGATGCCCTGACAGACTTTCTCGATGAGGTTCGAGAGCGATGCCGATTCCAATACTGGTTTTTCGGACACTACCACGAAAACATGGTGGTAGCGAAAGAGTTCGTAATGCTCTATAAGCAGATTATCCGACTGAAATGATGAATGGAGGCGCACTGGCGATTGGCTAATGTGTCTCCACCTTTTATTTAAGTAAGTTTTTCACAAGCTCAGGCATAAATCTTTGCCCGGGTTCACGAATAGCTCTCCCGACTGCGTTGTGCCATTCAAGAGGACATACGCCTTGCGTACAGAGTGTGAGCGTTACAATTCCCGCTTCAAATCCACAGGTCAGGAACGACTGTGGGTGCGCAACGGCACAAGCGCGGCAAACCTTAATACACTGGCCCACATCTCCGCCCTGGCGGTTGCGTTGGCCGCCGTTCTGCACGGCTCTCACTCCTACCGTTCTGCCAAACAGCTTCGGCGTTCCGCCTGATCTGTCTTTTCCATAATTTACCCTATGTTCTACAATTTGGGCATGAAAAGATGCCGAAGTTGCCTTCGGCCCTTTTCGGTATCCAGTACCGGTTAAGTGCGTGATTTAGTGAAATCACCGGAGTTCTATCCTATCCACACAAAAGGTAAAAGGAAGCGGAATTTTACAGGATTGACACAGGTCAAGAATGATGGTATAAGGATTTTAGTAATTGCTTTATTCTATGAGCAATTCAAAATCATAAAATACGGGAGGAAATCCATAATGGACAAAACGGTACATAAGCTGCTGAATCAGCAGATCAACAAGGAGTTCTACTCCGCATATCTCTATCTGGAGTTTTCTAATTATTTCAAATCCAAGGGACTTGATGGCTTCGCCAACTGGTACATGATTCAGGCGCAAGAGGAACGGGATCATGCTATGCTGTTCTATACCTATCTTCAAAATCAAAATCAGACTGTGACATTGGAATCTATTGATAAGCCAGATCCTTCGATTTCCTGCCACATGGATGTCCTGAAAGCCGGGCTGACGCACGAAGAATATGTGACCGGCCTCATCAATAATATTTACAGTGCCGCCTATGATGTGAAAGACTTTCGCACCATGCAGTTCCTTGACTGGTTTGTAAAGGAACAGGGCGAGGAAGAAACGAAAGCAAACGATCTTATTTCCAAGATGGAGTTATTCGGCACTGACCCCAAGAGTTTGTATATGCTCAATCAGGAGTTGGCTGCCAGAGTCTATACAGCGCCCTCTTTGGTTCTGTAAAAGGTTCATTATTTTAAGGTCACAAAGGAAAAAACGGCAAGTCTGCCGTCCTTTCCTTTGCGGCCTTATCTTATATAACCCGCATGATCTGCTCCCAGAGCAGGATGTGCTTTTCGTCAATGGCTTTGTTGTCATGATAATGGCCGAACAGCCAGTAGTGGTATTTTGCTCTTTCCTGGATCGTAAGCTGGATGCAATCCGCGCCGCAGGCGAAGGTGGCACGGTAGCGCATGTGTTGCCGGAGGATGAACTCCCGATGAATGCCACCGGCTTGGAAACGCTGGACAGCATCTGAGACCTGTTCGAAACGAGCCTGCGCATGGACAGTATGCAAGTCAGAACAA
>ENA-OQID01001317-OQID01001317.1-human-gut-metagenome-genome-assembly--contig:-NODE-1317-length-9882-cov-3.245793_pt1 | contig 9882 bp, 5 predicted proteins | sample MGYA00242567_ERZ504727 | MGnify/ENA primary metagenome ERZ504727 (study PRJEB26092, sample SAMD00036215) | human gut metagenome | host: Homo sapiens | study: EMG produced TPA metagenomics assembly of the...
GAAGGATCCGTGAGAAGACGTCAGTCTTCGAACGGATCAAAGTCGCGGCGCACGCGGCGACGCGGACGCTCGGAGCGCTCTTCGCGATCGGCACGGTACTCGTCGTAGTTCTCGTCGGCGGCGTAACGCGGGTTGCGGTCGTCACGACGGCTACCACGGCGACGGTCGGAACGACGGTCATCGCGATCGTAGTCACGGTCATCGCGGTCGGAACGACGGCGACGCGGACGATCATCATAATCACGATCATCGCGATCGGAACGGGACGAACGGCGGTCGTCACGATCGTAGTCGCGATCGTCACGGTCGGAACGACGGCGACGCGGACGATCATCATAATCACGATCATCATCGCGGTCGGAACGACGGCGACGCGGACGATCGTCGTAATCACGATCATCGCGATCATCGGAACGACGTCGGTCGTCACGACGGCCACGGCCGCCACGGCGGTCATCGCGATCGCCACGGTCACGACGCGGAGCGGAGGATTCCTGATCCTCGAAGCCCGGGATGGCCAGCGAGATCTTGCCACGATCGTCAACACCCTGCACGACCACCTCAACGGTGTCGCCTTCCTTGAGCACGTCTTCGACGGCGTCGATGCGCTCGCCGTTGGCGAGGTTGCGGATCTGGGAGATGTGCAGCAGACCGTCGGTGCCCGGGGTCAGGTTCACGAAGGCACCGAAGGAGGTGGTCTTCACAACCTTGCCGTTGTAGGTTTCGCCGGCTTCAGGAACGTGCGGGTTGGCGATCTGGTCGATGATCTGCTTGGCCTTTTCAGCGCCGTCGCCACCTTCGGAGGAGATGAACACGGTACCGTCATCTTCGATGGCGATCTCCGCACCGGTCTCTTCCTGAATCTGGTTGATCATCTTGCCCTTCGGACCGATGACTTCGCCGATCTTGTCGACCGGAACGGTGGTGGTGATGATGCGCGGTGCGTACGGGCTCATCTCGGCCGGACCATCGATGCACTCGTTGATGACTTCGAGAATGGTGGTACGGGCTTCCTTGGCCTGCTGCAGAGCAGAGGCCAGAATGTCAGCCGGAATGCCGTCGAGCTTGGTATCGAGCTGCAGAGCGGTGATGAACTCGGAAGTACCGGCAACCTTGAAGTCCATATCGCCGAAGGCGTCTTCGGCGCCGAGAATATCGGTCAGGGTCTTGAAGATGTGCTGGCCGTCAACATCGCCGGACACGAGGCCCATGGCGATGCCCGCAACCGGGGCCTTCAGCGGCACGCCTGCGGCGAGCAGCGACAGTGTGGACGCGCACACGGAACCCATGGAGGTGGAACCGTTGGAGCCGATTGCCTCGGAGACCTGACGGATGGCGTACGGGAACTCCTCACGGCTCGGCAGCACCGGCACGAGGGCCTTCTCGGCGAGGGCGCCATGGCCGATCTCGCGGCGCTTCGGGGAGCCGACGCGGCCGGTCTCACCGGTGGAGTACGGCGGCATCTCATAGTTGTGCATGTAACGCTTGGACTGCGGACCGGACAGTGCGTCGATCTGCTGTTCCATCTTGAGCATGTTCAGGGTGGTGACGCCCAGAATCTGGGTTTCGCCACGCTGGAACAGTGCGGAACCGTGCACGCGCGGAACGATGTCCACTTCAGCGGACAGGGTGCGGATGTCACGCAGGCCACGGCCATCGATGCGGTAATCCTGGGTCAGGATGCGGCGACGCACGATCTGGCGCTGCAGCTCCTTGAACGCATTGCCGATCTCCTTTTCCTTCTCGGCATCGTCCATGTCGGTGAATTCACCGGCGAGTGTGGCCTTGACGCCCTCCTTGATCTCATGGATGCGATCCTGGCGAGGCAGCTTCTCGGCAATGGAGAGGGCTTCGTCGAGATCGGCGTGGGCGATCTCATCGATACGGTTGTACAGATCTTCGGTGTACTCCGGGAAGAGCTGGAATTCCTTGGTTTCCTTCGCAGCGATCTTCTTGAGTTCGGCCTGAGCCTCGCAGATCACCTTGATGAACGGCTTGGCGGCTTCAAGACCGCCGGCGACGACTTCCTCGTCCGGCTTGGTCTGGCCTTCGTCGTAGATGAGGTGCCATGCGTTCTTGCCGGCACCGGCTTCGATCATGGCGATGGCGACGTCGCCGTGTTCGACAACGCGGCCGGCGACCACGATTTCGAACACGGCGCGCTCACGCTCGCTCCAACGCGGGAAAGCGACCCACTGGCCGTCGATCAGAGCCAGGCGAACGCCGGAAACCGGGCCTTCGAACGGCAGACCGGAAATCATGGTGGAAGCGGAAGCAGCGTTCAGAGCGATAACATCGTAGGCATCGTCCGGGTTGACGGCGAGCACGGTTTCCACAACCTGCACTTCGTTGCGCAGCGTGTGCGGGAACAGCGGGCGCAGCGGACGGTCGATGATACGGCAAGCCAGAATCGCCTCGGAGCTCGGACGGCCTTCACGGCGGAAGAACGAGCCCGGAATCTTGCCGGCGGCGTACATCTTCTCTTCCACGTCCACGGTCAGCGGGAAGAAGTCGTAGTTCTCCTTCGGGCTGGAACCGGCGGTGGTCGTGGACAGAATCATCGAATCATCGTCAAGATAGGCGGCGACGGCACCATCCGCCTGCTGGGCGAGACGACCGGTCTCGAAGCGCAGCGTGCGCTTGCCGAATGAACCATTATCGATTACGGCTTCAACAGCCTTGATTTCGGGACCCTCCATAGGGTTCCTCCTTTGTTTTCTTTTCTTGTGTACCTACTATCGGCAGTCCTCTTCAGCGGACTCCAACCGATTTCTGCATGCGTGACGCGACGTTACCTTCGTCGCTTCCTCATCTTTAGATTCTAGACCTCATGCACCCTAAACCTTGGGCTTTCAAACTGTCTTTTCCTCAACGCGGCTGTCATGCAAAAACGCCCGAACGCCAAGGAAGGCATTCGGGCGGAAGAATGTAACTATCGGCGCAGACCCAGACGCTCAATCAGGGAGCGGTAACGGTTGATGTCGACGCGCTTGAGGTAATCAAGCATACGACGACGATCGCCGACCATCAGCAGCAGACCACGACGGGAGTGGTGATCATGCTTGTGCTCCTTGAGGTGCTCGGTCAGATCAGCGATACGCTTGGTCAGCAGAGCAACCTGGACCTCCGGGGAGCCGGTGTCACCCTCGTGGGTAGCGTAAGTCTTGATGATTTCCTGCTTTTCCTCAGCCGTAAGTGCCACGGCATCCTCCTTATATTGCTGCGCGGTGCTGCCGGTCCAATACCGGCGCGCTCTCTATCCGCGGGCGAAACACGCCAAGGGGAAATCATACACGAAGGGCAGACCAAATCGAATCCACAACAAATGGCGGATCAGACCACGTTCAGCAGACCTCCGAACAACACCACGGCGAGCGCGATGATCTCAATCGCGAAGAACAGCAGGAACGATGCCCAACTGCGCGTCAGCACATTGAATTTCGATTCCTTTTTGATGCATACCAGCAATCCGACCCAGAGCACCGCATAGAAGGCGACACCGCATCCGGCTGCGATAATGCCAAGGTTCGCCGCGTTGGCCAGCCCTGAGGAATCGCCGTACATCACGTAGGTGGCGTTCCAAAAGTTGAAGCTCAGCAGACATACGCCGGCGACGAACTGTTCGGCGGCGAGTCCCACCACGAAAACCGTGCCCCACAGCCATTTCTTCACATCCGCAACCATCAATCCCAAACCGGCCATCGCCATAATGGTGACCGTCCACGAAATCAGCGCCACGCCTTTGGGATCGAGGAAGCTGAGATTGGCCACCATCCAAGCCGCATCCTTGACTGCGATGACACGTCCCCACCAGTAAGGCGCGATCAAAGCCACCAGCACCAGCGCGATGAACAGCGCCCAATGCCCCGGATGCGATTTGCGCCGTTCGATATCGGCCAAGGAAAGATCGGACGCCTCAATGGATGCCGTTGGATGCTTGGAAACGTCGACCTGTTCGACCACGCCGTCGACGACTTCCGTCACCTTGTTGCCTTGCGTTTGTGCCATACCCGCTCCGTTGTATTGCGATTGTCGCACCGCTGTCACGACACGTCCAGCATACCCAGTCGTCGAAGCAATCGTACGGCAGGTATGCAAAAGGCGTGCCGTCAAGCACGCCTTTCTTCTTCTCTAACGATTGTGTGGAGCGGATGACGGGAATCGAACCCGCGTAATCAGTTTGGAAGACTGAGGCTCTACCATTGAGCTACATCCGCGCACCGTCTATGCCAGCCGAAGCCAACACGAAACGACTCGAGCCATTATACACACTCCCTCAACAATCGCAAGTCGAAATCGTAATAATTATTTTTCGACCACGCAAACCTGGTACGGCTCCAACGCAACTTCGGCAGGAAGCTCGATATCGCCGTCCGAATCAAGACGCGCGATCTGACGTGCGGACGAGAAATTGAACAATCCCAATACCGTACGTCCTTCAACGTGGCGCACCACCGCAAGAACCGCATCATTATGCGCATCCCAAGTAGTGACCCATGCTTCCGGAGCGAACGCGGGATCGTCCCGCATCTCACGAACGCTCTTCAAACCGTCCCACATCTGCTTCTGCAGCGTGCCCGCCTGCTTGCGCTTGGCCGCATTCTCCCAATTGAAGGGGCTGCGATGCAGATTGCGCGAATCCTCGACGCGATCGGGATCCTCCTTGTATTCCCAGCCGTTGAGCTGCACGATTTCGTCGCCGCAGCTCAGCATGGGGAAGCCACGCAGGAACGACATGGCGGAATGCATCATCAGATCGCGTTTCATCGAAATGTCGAGCAGCGGCTTGTCATGCGTGATCAGCGCACGTTCCACACCGCACAGGCTGGCCGTGGTGCCGCAGCTGCGCGCGTCCTTCGATGCCTCGTCGTAGTTGTACAGCTCTCCCATAGCCCAGCTGCCAGGCACCGATCCCTCGTAGAAGTGGTACAGGAATTCCTTATGCTTGAGCGGGTCGATGCCGAGGCTCTCCTCCACCGGCTCGTCCAAGCCCCAGCCGATGTCGTCATGGCAGCGCAGGTAGTTGACGAACCAGCAGTTCTCCGGCAGCGCGTTAAGCTTGTCGAGCTGGTCTTTGAGTAGGCGCACGTCCCCACTGGCAAGCGCACTCCACAGATTCACCATGATCGACACGTTGTAAAGCATGTGGCATTCCGGCTTTTCCGGCGTGCCGAAGTAGGCGGCAAGCTCCTTGGGGGCCATCACCACTTCGCCCTTCAGCACTACGGCCGGGCAGACGCATTCGAGCACGATGCGCAGCATACGCACGATGGCGTGCACTTGCGGCAGATTGCGGCAGTTGGTGCCGAGTTCCTTCCAGATGTAAGGCACCGCGTCGATGCGGAACACTTCGACGCCAAGATTGGCGAGGCCAAGCACACTGGAGAGCACCGACACGAGCACGCTCGGGTTGCGGTAGTTCAGATCCCACTGGAACGGATAGAACGAGGTGAGCACCCACTTGTGCATCTGCTCGTTCCAGGTGAAGTTGCCGGGCGCGGTGGCCGGAAAGACTTCCGGCACCACGGCGTCATACTGGTCGGGGATGGTGCGGTCGTCGTGGCAGTAGTAGTAGTCCTGATATTTCGGATCGCCCGCTTGAGCGGCTTTGGCCCAGCGATGGCTGGATGCGGTGTGGTTCATCACGAAGTCGAGGCACAGGCTGATGCCCGCCGCACGCAGTTTCTTGGTGAGCGCGGCGAGGTCTTCGTTGGTGCCGAGCGACGGGTCGACGGTGTCGAAATCCTCCACTGCGTAACCGCCGTCATTCTGCGGATGCGGCATTTTCAGCAGTGGCATCAGGTGCAGATAGGTGAGTTTCTGTTCCTTCAGGTACGGCACTTTGTCGGCGAGTTTCTTCAGATCCCCGGCGAACAGATCGGTGTACATGGTCATACCGAACATGTTGCCGCGCTTGTACCATTCCGGATCGGCGAGACGCTTGGTGTCGAGACGCTTCAGATCGGCGGGGCGCGCATCGTGGGCTTTGGCCATCAGCTCGGTGAGGTTGCGGAAGGCTTCGTCGGCCTGCTCCCCATACAGATCCGTCAATAGTTCGCGCAGTTCCTCACTATATTGTGCGACGCGCTCGTCAAATGCTTTGTCGGATTTGGACCGTGCCATTCCTTGACTCCTCTTCCCAGGGAACTTCGTTGTTATGAGTTGGATTCCGCAGCGTTCGTTGCCACGACGTTGGCACCAGTGTAGCGTGATTTTACGGTTTTATCAAACCGGTTCGAGGTGTTGTCGCGATTGACGTCAATCGATTGACGCAATCACTTGCGGTCACGCTTCTATCGTCACCACCGCGGATGCGACGGATCCGTCATGACTCATGGAAATATGGATTGCGCACGATTGATCATCCCCATCAACCGGCAATCCCAACGATTGCCGCAACTTGCGTCGCACCTCGGGCGAGAGCATGACACGGGGCACGCCGTGGGAATCGTCAAGTATTTCGATGCGCGCCCAAGGAAAATCGTCGAGCGTGTACGGATAGGCAATGTCTCCATCGGCATTTGCCCTGCGTGAAATCGCTTCGCACCACGCCTTGAGAAAAGCTTCCTTGCCCGCCCATCGGGCCGCAAGATGCACCGCCTCACCGTCCCTTTTGACCTGCACACGTTGAGCGGTCTGCCATAGCTCGCGCATGGAGAACAGGTTTCGCATGCGCGACCCCGGTTCGCCCAGTTGCTCGGCGAACGCAGGCACATTCACGACGTCATGCCCTAAACCCAGCATTTTCCAGCCTTTCGAAAGTTTTCAGGAAGAAACGAACCATGTCGACTTCCGCGAAACAGGCGGGCGACACTTCGCTTTCATGCAAGGACACCATCCTACCTAAGCGCTTCATCCTCTGCCACCCGCATTGCGCGCCCCTCGTTTCGCGTCTGCACAAGTGAAAATACGACACCAAACGGAAATCGTGCAGACGGAAAGTAGAGTGATTCAAGAATATGAAAATCCCGTATCTGCCGCGAAATACTGAGATTGCGACAGATACGGGATTTTGATGATCGTGCGTCTGAGCGCCAGAAATTTCAGGCGCTCAGACGCGGGGATCAGGCTTCGAAGTAGCCGGAGGCGCCCAGGCGCGCGTTCGGATCGAGCAGCATGGCCTTCTCCACTTCGTGCGCGTTGTAGCCGCGGCCATCCTCATGGAAACGACGGTTGTCGATCGGCTCGTAGAGCGCGGCGCGACCCATCATGCCTTCCTCAAGGCGACGCTGGCCGGCCGCCAAGCGCTCGTTGGCGCGATCACGCCACGCATTCAGTGCCTCGACGCCCGCGGTGTTGGCCACGGCCGCTTCGAACGCGCCCGGATTGACGATCGCCGCAAAGCCGGACACGTGGCCGAAGCCGAGCGACGTGGCCAGGCCAGCCTTGACGGAGCCGACCTTCAGCGGTTCGCGCAGCCAGACCATGTGGTCGTCGCGCATGAGCTTCGGATCAACGCAGTCAAGGGCGGCATTGGCCGGAATCACGCCGGACTTGAACAGCTGGGTCAGACCGTTGACCTGGAAGATGCAGGCACCGCCCTTGGCATGACCGGTAAGCGTCTTCTGCGAGATCACGAACAGCGGGTTGCCGTCGGCGCGGCCAATGGCGTGGGCCAACGTGTTGTGCAGTTCGGACTCGTTCGGATCGTTGGCGTTGGTGGACGTGTCGTGCTTGGAAACCACGGCGATGTCGTCCGGGGTGACGCCAAGACGAGCCAGATCGCGCACCAGCTTGGAATCCTTGCCGCCCATGCCCGCTGCAAGCGCACCCAATCCCGGAGCCGGAATGGAAGTGTGCGCGCCGTCGGCGTAGGAGTGGACGAATCCGACCACGCCGGCGACCGGCAGGCCGAGCTTCAGCGCGATGTCACCGCGCGTCAGCAGGATGGTGCCGCCGCCCTGCGATTCGACGAAGCCGCCGCGACGACGGTCGTTGGCACGGGAGAAGAAGCGCGCGTCGATGCCCTTGGCGTACATTTCCTCCGAATTGGCGGTGGCGTTCATGTTGCCGAAGCCGATCACGGATTCCACACCGATGTCGTCGATCGCACCGGTGACCACGAAGTCGGCCTTGCCGAGCGCGATCTTGTCGGCACCCTCTTCAAGGGAGACGGCAGCCGTGGCGCAGGCGGAAACCGGCTGGACCATATTGCCGTAGCCGCCGATGTAGGACTGCATCACGTGGGCTGCGACAACATTCGGCAGAGCCTCCTGCAGAATGTCGGTCGGAATCTCATGGTTGAGGAAGCGATCCAAGTACAGCTTGCGCATGGAGGCCATGCCGCCGAAACCGGTGCCCTGCGTGGAGGCCACCATCGACGGATGCACCGCCTCGAGGATTTCGGTCGGCGTGAAGCCTGCGGACAGGTAGGCGTCGACCGTAGTAACGATGTTCCACAAGGCGATCTTGTCGACATCGCCGACCATGGAAGCCGGAATACCCCACTTGACCGGATCGAAGCCCTTCGGGAACTGGCCGCCGACCGTGCGGGTCATGGCCGCGCGGCGAGGCACGCGGATCATGGAGCCGGCGTGGCGGGTGACGTTCCACTCGCCGGATTCGGCGTCGGCCGCGTAGCTGGTGTGGGCTTCGTCGAGCTTGACGTATTCCTCGGCGATCTCACGGGTCGGAACGGAGAAGGTCACATCGTGGTCGAGGAACACCTCGGCCTCCTCCTCGTCGGCACCGTCCTTGTAATCGTTGCCCATGCCCTCTTCGAACGGACGCACGCCGGAGCGGGCCACGACCTCGTCGTGGTAGCGTTCGGCGATGTCCTCTTCGGGCACCAGGTTGCCGTCGGTGTCGTACCAGCCCGGCTTCGGACTGTCGTTCCAGGTCAGCAGGCCCATGTTCCAAGCCAGTTCGAGCACCGCGCCGGCGGACAGGTCGACCTCGCCGTCGGAGTGGATGCCGAGTTCGGCTTCGAAACGGGTGCGGCCGGAGCCCCACGGGCCCAGCTCGCCGATGGAGACGATGACGATCTCGTCTTCCGGACGGGCGGTGACGTGCTGCCAATCCTTCAGATCGACCTTCGCCTGACGCGGGGCGCGCGGGCTCGGCAGCGCCTTGATCAGCGTTGCCGCAGCGGCACAATCGCCCTGCTTGTCCTCATCGCCGGCTTCGGCGGCAGCGGCCTTGGCCGCGTCCTCCATGGCTTCGGCGCGCAGTGCCTTGATGTCGATCGGCTCGCTGCCGAGGCCGCCGGTCAGGTCCACGTCGAGCGGAGCCTTGACGGCCTGCTCGCGGGATTCCTTGGTGGACAGCTCAAGCAGCTTGACCGCGATTTCGGCGGTGGAGTAGGTCTTCAGGCCGTGACGTTCCACGACTTCGACCAGCGGATCGTTGCCACCCATCAGGCCGGTGCCACGCACCCAGCCGATCTTCGGATGGGCGAAGGTGACACGGCTCGACCACACCTTTTCGGCGCGGGCGCGGTTGACGATCGCGTCGAAGGCGCTCTTGACCTCGCCGTACGCGCCGTCGCCGCCGAAGACGCCACGGTTCGGGGAGCCCGGCAGGATCACATGCAGCTTGTGCTGCACGTCGGTGTCGGCGCCGATCTTCGCGAAGCCGGTGATCGCGCGTTCCACACCCCACAGCATGAGGCGTGCCTGCGATTCGAACAGTTCGCCGGAATCGGCCAACGTGCCGTGCACCGGCGGAGCGGCGAACGGGAAGAACAGGCTTGGCTCGTAGGCGGGCTTCAGAATCGTGGTGGTCGCGCCGGAGGTCTTCTTCTGCACGTTGCCGACCCACTTCACAAGCGCGTCCACGTCACGGTAGCTGGACAGGTTCGCCGGAACGAGCCACAGCTTGGCGTCACCGGTGGCGTGCTCGCGGTAGGTCTGCTTGGCCCATGCCTTCACGCTCTGCCTGAAG
>ENA-OQID01001322-OQID01001322.1-human-gut-metagenome-genome-assembly--contig:-NODE-1322-length-9828-cov-2.681776_pt1 | contig 9828 bp, 7 predicted proteins | sample MGYA00242567_ERZ504727 | MGnify/ENA primary metagenome ERZ504727 (study PRJEB26092, sample SAMD00036215) | human gut metagenome | host: Homo sapiens | study: EMG produced TPA metagenomics assembly of the...
TGGAGACAATTGAGATGATCGACGCAATTCCGATGATAATACCCAGCATCGTCAGGAAGGAACGCATTTTGTGTGACCAGATTCCCTGAAAGGAAAGTCTTACATTTTCTAACATAATGCGCCTCCTTAACTGTTGTAATAATCCGATGAACTGGATTCCTTCGTGTCTGCGCCTTCCACCACGGTTTTGCCGTACGGAAATGCAATGTAATCCTCTTCGGAAAGACCGCTCTTCACTTCGTAATAACTGCCCCACAGAAGTTTTCCGGTTACCACATTCTGTTTCTTTAATTTATCATTTTCATCCCGGATATAAACGAATTTCTGTCCGTTTTCCTCGCGGATGAATTCTTTGCTGACGTACAGGCCGTTGCCGTTTTCTACATCGTTTCCGACAGTGATTGCAATCTCGATCCAGTCACCGTTTTCAAAACCTTCTCCGCCTTCCGGGATAACGGCTGTGAACGGATAGAAGGAGGCTGGTGTCTCGCTGTACGACATGTAGCTTGTTGTCGGGTACGGAGAAATCTCGGTTACGGTTGCCGCTGCAAAAGCACCCGAAGACCAGGAAGTCACGTTAAGTTCATCGCCGACTTTTACCTGATCGAGATACGTCTCGCTTAAGTAGCCGCGCACGTACAGACCTTCGTTTCCACTGACCTGGATAAAGGCGCTTCCGTCGTTGGACGGGTTTTCTGCATTTCCAACCTTCTTTACCACACCGCTGATCGTCGCTTTTACGGTCTGGGAATCCAGGGATTTCTGCGTATTTTTGACTTTGAGTTCCTCTTCCTTCTGATCCAGCTTCAGATTACGGATCTGGCTTTCTTTTTCGCTGATGGCTTTTTTCAACTCATCTTTTGTGTAGGTCATCTGGGTATCATCACCGGAAGAAGTATTGTTATTTGCGCTGCTTCCTGTGGATGATGTAAAGAGGGACTGTACCGATGCTTTTTCACCGTAGAATACGGTTTTTGCTGTCGTCTGCACTGCTTCCGGCGCATCTTCGCTCTGCGGTTCCGCTTCCGGTTCTGCCGGGGCTTCGGTCGGCGTCGGCGTTTCCGTCGGAACTGGGGTCTCGCTCGGCACCGGAGTTTCTGTTGGAACCGGCTCTGTGGTCGGAATCGGTGTTGTACTTGGTTCCGGGCTGACGGTCGGCTCTGGAGTTACACTCGGTCCCGGCGTAACGCTCGGGGTCGGAGTTACACTTGGTGTCGGGGTAATCGTTCCTTCTTTTACCGCCACATTTGCAGTGCTGACTGCCATGGAAGTACCCTTGTCATTTTTCGCTGTCACTTCTACTGTATAGATTCCGGCATCCTCTTTTGTGATGTTTTCTTTTGTGTAAGTATCCTTAAAATCTCCGTCGATTGTCTTTCCGTTGTGTTTCCAGACGTATGTGTAAGTGACATCCGTTTCGGTGTTTTCCGTGGAATCGTCTGCCTCACCGCTTCCATTTCCGGCTTCACCCGGCTGTGTCACATCGTCCTCGGACGGACTCTCGGTTCTATCATCCGTTTTATCGTCGGCTTTCTCATCCGGCTTCTCTTCGGTATCTTTCTTCTCATTGATTCCGATTTTCAGCTTCAGCTCGCCGCCCTCTGCCACCTCTGTGTTGGCAAGCGGCGTGGTGATTTTTATTTCCGGTGCATCCGCCGATTCGGATTCTTTCAGACTCAGGACTGCTTCATACGAAGTCTCGTATGCTTTCGCAATCTTCGTTCCATCCTGCTCCCACACGGTTTCCAGCGCCTCTGCGGCTTTGTTTTCCTCATGAATCTCCAGGCGAAACCAGTATCCTTCGCTGTCCTCTTCTTTTTTCGTTCCCTTTTCATCCGCGTATCCTGCCATCTGATTCAGGAATCCGCCTGTCAGGACTGTTCCCGGTGCGCAGAGATAGGTGTATGGGTCTTCCTGCGTTCCTTCTCCTTTGTATGGTTTGGAACCAAATACAAGCTTATTCGTACTGCTGTACAGAACAGCATCCTCGTACGTCGGCTCCGGTTCTGGGGTCGGAATCGGTTCGTCCGGGAAATCCGGATCGATGGGTTCATCTGGAAAATCCGGGAAATCCGGGAAATCCGGCTCCACCGGATTCAGCGGCGTATCCGATACCGGTTTTGTCTTTTTCAGCTTTTCCAGTTCTTTTTCACTCTGCTGGATTTTCAGCTTTGTCTGTGCAAGCTGTAACTGCTGCGTTTCCAGATCCAGCTCAATCATGCTGGTATCGTATGTCATCAGCGTGTCTCCGGCATTTACCACATCGCCCTCTTTGACGAGAACCTGGGAAATGGTCTGGCTGTCGGAAAGATAGATGTTCTGGGAAGCCGTCGAGGTGATCTGGCCTTCCATGTTCATGCTGTCTCCCCAGTATCCACTCGTAAAGTCACTGACCGGATACACTTTTACGGTTGTCTTCTGCGCCTGGCGAATCCCATAATAGCCGCCGACACTTACGCCAACCACGGCAACCGCTGTCACGACTGCAATCGCTGCTTTCTTTGCGGCTTTTCCTTTTTTCATGCTTCGGCCACCTCCTTCGATTTCATCATTCCGTCGCGGATCTCCACGGTGCGCTGTGCCATCGATGCGATCTCCGCGTCATGCGTAATCATCAAGATGCTGACGCCCTCATCGTTCAGGCTCTGGAACAGCTCCATGACCTGCTCGCCGGAATGGGAGTCGAGCGCTCCGGTCGGCTCATCAGCCAGCAGAATTTTCGGATGGTTGACGATCGCTCTTGCAATCGCCACACGCTGTTTCTGTCCGCCGGAGAGCTGGGTCGGTTTGAAACTCATACGGTCGCCGAGCCCCACCCGCTCGAGGGCAATCGCTGCCCGCTCTCTTCTCTCTTTTTTCGGCACGCCCGCGTACGTCAACGGCAGGCATACATTTTCCATTGCGCTCTGTCTTGCAAGGAGTTGGAAGTTCTGGAAGACAAAGCCGATTTTCTGCAGGCGGATGTCCGACATCTGATTGTCACTGCATTTGCTGATGTCCTGTCCGTCGAGGATCAGCCGTCCGCTCGTCGCCTGGTCGAGGCAGCCGACAATATTCATCAGTGTTGTTTTTCCGGAACCGGAAGGACCCATGATCGCAACGTACTCGCCTTCTTCCATGGAGAAGTTGATGTTTTTCGGAACCGGAACCGGGATTTTGCCCTGCATATATTCTTTACAGATATTCTCTAATTCCAGAATCACGGCTGCACCTCCCCGTCATCTGCTGATCCGGCTTCCTGTGTGTCTGCCGGTTCTGCCTTACCATTGTCGGCGCCGCCGATCACGTTCGTTGTATCTTCCTCACCGCTGTACTCTGCGCCGTCCATGGTATTGTCAACCATGCCGTTTTCATCCTGCGTCATACCGTCGTCGACCATTCCATCGTCGTTGTCAAGCATACCGTCATCCACCATTCCGTCATCCTCGCCGCCGGCCGGATTGCTCTGTCCCAGTGATCCGTCGGTGCTGACTACGGTCTTCATCCCTTCTTCCAGACCGTCCTCCGGGAAGGTGATTGCATCATCTTCTGCAAGGCCGTCGGTGATCTGATATTCCATCATATTTTCATCGTGTGTTCCAAGGGTTACGCTTCGTTTTTCCAGTTTGCCTTTTCCATTATCGGCCCAGACGTAAGGATTGCTGTCGACATCGTTGATAAAGGAGTCAGACAGCCAGATTCCTGTTTTGACTTCCTGCTGGCCGACATCCGGCTCTACGTAAACGTGCTGACCGAGCATCAGGCCATTTGTTCCATCGAGCTGTACATAAAACGGATAGTTGCTTGACTGCGTCATACCGTCTCCCGAACTGCTGTAAACGTTATTGCTTCCTGTCCGTGCATTTTCCCGATCAATCTTTGTCACGGTTCCGGTCCAGGTCTGATTCTCATCTACACGAGAATGCACGATCACCTGGCTTCCTTCGGTAATCGAACCGTCGCTCATATTCTGTTCATTGATCTGGCCTTTTACACGGAAATCTCCCGTTGCAAGAACGGTCAGGAAGGAATTGTCGGAGTTGTCACCGGAGTAAGCGCCGGCGCTGCTGTCATCGTTGTTGATTGATTTTACAACACCGGCGATTTCGCTGATCACGGTCGCATTGGTGATGTTATCGTTTAATTTATCAATCTCCGCCTGTTTTGATTTTCCTTCATATTCTTTTTTCTTTAAATCCAGCTCCGCTTCCTGAATTTCCAGTGTGATGCTTGCCTGCTGGTCTTTTGATGCCTGCTTTTTGTCTTTGTAAAGCTGGTTGATATTGGTATTCATACTTGAAAGTTCATTGTTTATGCGTTCCAGATCCAGCTGCACCTGCTCGAGGTCACTCTGGAATTTCTCGGTATCGTAGGAGAACAGCGGTGTTCCGACCTGAACCTCCTGACCGACTTCCACATAAACTTCCTTTACCTTTTTCTCGCTGTTTTTCTCTACCTTCCAGGTATTTTCCGACTCCACAACACCGGCATAGCGGTTTTCCATTCCATTTCCGGTTCCCAGATTGGTCAGGGCTTTTACAGTATTGACATAGACGACGTTATCGTCCTCTTTTGTACTGTTTCCAAGGAAATGCCATGTCACTCCCCCTCCGGCTGCCGCCAGCACTGCGACTGCACACACAATCGCGATTACTTTTTTCTTCATATGCTTCCTCCCACTTTTCTATTTTACAAATTAATTTTCTGCTTTCCCAAGTTAGTTCTATCGTATCACATTTTGTTTTTTGTTTTCTTACTTTTTCCTTACTCTTTTTTTAGCAAATACTGGCTTTTTCTGAAAATAGATTTTTGTTTTTGTCATTAAAAACCTGCCTCCGTGTTTATGACGGAAAGCAGGTTTTCTTTCGAATCTGTTAGATTTTATTTTTTATGCTACAAGTTTCATCTCCCGCAGAATGCGGTATACGAGATAACAGATCAGCGCTGCACAGACCAGTTTGAACAGAAGCGGAACGACGGCGAACACGATTTTAAATCCGAGCCAGATCACGCCGATCGGGAGAAGAATAGTGGCGCATGCGCCGAGGACTTTTCCTCCAAATTTCAGCAGCAGTCCGACGATCCCAAATAAAATTCCAATTCCGCAGAGCAGACCAAAACAGGTTGCCAGCATGACTAATGTAACTAACATCGTGATTCCTCCTTGTCTTTTTCTCTATGTGTTCCACTTGCTGTGGATGTTTCCGTATCTTTCTTACAAACCATATTGTAGCACTTTTTTCCAGCAAAACAACGGGGAAGACGTGGAAGAATTTCTTAAGTTTTTCTTTACACCGATCGAGTGAAACCTAAAAAAGGACAGACAACGCTGCACTTCTGCAAAATTGTCTGTCCTGTAAATTACAAAATTTTCTTTACTCTTCTGTTGTCTCTTCCTCAGCCTGCGGCTCAACCTCAAGACCAAGCTCTTCCAGCTGTGCTGCGTCAACCGGTGACGGAGCCTCGGTCATCAGACAGGAAGCATCTTTTACCTTCGGGAATGCGATGACGTCGCGGATGCTGTCCTCTTTTGCCATCAGCATAACGAGACGATCCAGTCCGTAAGCCAGTCCGGCGTGAGGCGGAACTCCGTATTTGAAAGCATCCAGAAGGAAACCAAATCGCTCATGTGCCTGTTCCTTTGTGAAACCAAGCATCTCAAACATCTTCTCCTGCACATCGTTCTGGTGAATACGAACGCTTCCTCCTCCGATCTCAGTGCCGTTCAGGACGATATCGTAAGCTTTTGCACGAACTGCGCCCGGATCGGTGTCCAGAAGCGGCAGATCCTCGTCCATCGGCATGGTGAACGGGTGATGCATTGCGGTGAAACGGTTCTCCTCATCGGACCACTCCAGAAGCGGGAACTCGGTAATCCATACGAAACGGTACTCGTTCTTGTCGAGCAGTCCCATCTGCTCTGCCAGTTCCAGACGAAGTGCGCCAAGAACGTTCCAAACAATCTTGTTGCGGTCTGCTGCGAAGAGAAGAAGGTCTCCAGCCTGTCCGTCCATGGCTTTGATGAGGGCTTCCATCTGCTCCTCTGTCATAAATTTGGAGAAGGAAGATTTCCAGCTTCCATCCTCATGGATTGCAATGTATGCAAGACCTTTTGCACCGTAACCTTTCGCAAACTCAACGAGCTTGTCGATTTTCTTTCTCGGCATTGCGCCCTGTCCCTTTGCGTTAATACCGCGGACAGAACCGCCGTTTTCCAGTGCGCCCTTAAATACAACAAACTCGGTATCTTTTACGGTCTCGGAAACATCAACCAGCTCCATACCGAAACGCAGGTCCGGTTTGTCGGAACCGAAACGGTTCATGGCCTCTTTCCAGGTCATTCTCTGAATCGGGAGCTGTACCTCAACGCCAAGCACCTCTTTGAACAGGTGTGCCAGCAGTCGCTCATTGACATCGATGACATCGTCTACATCAACGAAAGCAAGCTCCATATCGATCTGGGTGAACTCCGGCTGACGGTCAGCACGCAGGTCCTCGTCACGGAAGCATTTTACAATCTGGATATAGCGGTCATAGCCGGAGCACATCAGAAGCTGTTTGAACAGCTGCGGAGACTGCGGCAGTGCATAGAAGCTGCCCGGATGAACACGGCTCGGTACCAGATAGTCTCTGGCGCCTTCCGGTGTGGATTTCGTCAGCATCGGGGTTTCGATCTCAAGGAAACCTTCTTTTGACATGAACTCACGGGTGAGCATTGCCACCTTGCTTCTCATAATCAGGTTTCTCTGGATATCCGGGCGGCGCAGATCCAGGTAACGGTATTTCAGACGGAGCTCTTCTCTCGTCTTAGAATCCTCCTCGATCGGGAACGGCGGGGTTTCTGCCTCGGAAAGAATGCGTAAGGACTCAGCCTTTACTTCGAGCTCTCCTGTTGCCAGATTTTCATTGACAGCACCGGAGCGGGCCATGACTTCGCCTTCTACGGCGATCACAAACTCGCTGCGCAGTTTTGCTGCTTTTTCAAAACCTTCCTTACTGATCGGGCCGTTCTCAAAGATGATCTGCATAATACCGCTTCTGTCGCGCAGATCGACGAAAATAATTCCGCCTTTATTACGGCTCTTCTGTACCCAGCCCATCAGGGTTACTTTTTTTCCGATATCTGCTTTTGTGACTTCCGCACAGCGGCAGGTTCTCTTCAGGCCTTTCATGGATTCAGCCATTTTCTTGTTCCTCCTATTTGGAACTGCGGACGCAAAGGGTTCGCATCCGCAGCACATCGTTTTTTCATGCGATTACTATTATTGGATATTCCTTACATTTTGTCAACAAAAAATTCTTCGATCTCGGTGTATCCTTCTCCGGCAAGCTGTTCTTTCTGGAATTTCTTGTTTTTCTTCATAACAGCGATGTTAATGGCAGTGCCTTCGCTTCTTTCTTTCGTTGCCTGCTGGATGATCTTCTGCATTCCTTCTGCCGGCATGTTTTTCTCAATCAGATATGCTTTTTTCTTCTGAGCACCCGGAATCTGATAATCTCTCTCGAGCAGCAGCATAACGATACGCTCAAATCCGATGGAGAATCCGCATGCGCAGGTCTGGTTGCCGGTGAATTTTCCGATCATCTCGTCGTAGCGTCCGCCGCCTCCGACCGATCCGCCGTACTCATCCATGGCGATCTCGAAGATCGGTCCGGTGTAGTAGGACATTCCACGTACCAGAGTCGGATCAAATGCGATCTTGAACTCTGCAGTCTTTACCGCATTTACACTGTCGATGATGGTTTTCAGGCCGTCAGCGTACTCTTTGTCAAGGAATCCCTCCAGTTTCTCGCGGCAGTATTCCACGCCTGCGGTATCCGGGGTGATCTCCTCGAACATTTTCAGGTATTTCTCTACGGACTCTTTTGCAAAGCCGGCTTCCTCGAGCTCTTTGGCAACGCCCTCAAGACCGATTTTATCCATCTTATCGAGGATAATAAATACGGTGTCATAGGACTCCTCCGGGAATCCGCTGTAGGCTGCCATTGCTTTTAAGATGCGGCGGTCATTGATACGGATCGTAAAGTTCTTGAAGTCCAGTTTTCCAAGCAGTGTGGTGGTAGCAAGGATCAGCTCAATCTCTGCGAGGTTGGTCGGCTCGCCGAGGATATCGATATCGCACTGCATGAACTGGCGGTATCTTCCTCTCTGCGGACGGTCTGCACGCCATACATTTCCCATCTGAAGTGCCTTAAACGGGGACGGCAGATCATTTGCATGGTTCGCATAGTAACGGCAAAGCGGTACGGTCAGATCATATCTCATACCGAAATCAACCAGATCTGCCTCACTCTGTGCTGTCTCTAATTTCAGTTTCTCACCACGTTTCAATACTTTGAAAATCAGTTTCTCATTTTCTCCGCCCTGCTTATTGCTCAGGTTTGCAATGTCTTCCATACACGGAGTCTCAATCGGAGTAAATCCGAATGCACGATACGTCTCCTTGATTACGCTCTGCACATAATCACGGATCTGCATCTCATCCGGCATAATATCTTTCATACCGTTTACCGGTTTTTTCTTTAAAGCCACTGTATATCCTCCATTCCATACAGATTGCTCTGTATTTTATATTACCTTATAAAACAGATTCCGATATCTGCTTTCGTATCCATTGCCAGACACAGACGTCTTTTCCAGTTTCTGTGTTCACATACATAATTTATTATACGTTTGTGTGTTTGATATAGCAAGTGTTTTATCAGAGCTGACCACAGTTTTTCAGCAATTCCCGCTTCCGCTCTACCATCTCATCCACACGATCCAGGTAATTTATAATATCTTTTACATTTCCCACACGCTCGATACGCTTGCCATCTTCAAAAACAACTTTTGTGGTGGCACCTGCGCCAAGTGCCATAATGGTCTGTTTCTCTTCCATGATCAGAATGTTGTACACACCGGCTTTTCCCGGTTTTGCGTAGCCGACATTTTAAAAATTACCTGCCATATTTTTCTGACGATACAGATAATATGGCTCCAGTCCCATCTCGTGGCAGCACTCAGCGGTCAGATCAATGGTCTGTGCAGTATTTTCAATGTGCAGGTTCTCATACTGCTCTTTCTGCATCCGCAGTCTGGCCGCACGTTTGATGGCCAGAGAATGGACTGTGATATTATCCGGATCCAGTTCTTCCAGCTGTCGCATCGTCTCACGCACATCCGCGATGGTTTCCTCCGGAAGTCCCACGATCAGATCCATATTGATATTGTCAAAACCAACCTCCCGTGCAAGTTTGAAACTGTCGATGGTCTGCTGCACCGTATGCTGACGGCCGATAAGACGTAATGTTTCTTCTTTCATCGTCTGAGGATTGATAGAAATTCTGGAAATATTGTGTCTGTGGATGACTTCCAGTTTTTCTCTTGTGATACTGTCCGGTCTGCCGGCTTCTACCGTAAATTCCAGAAGCTGCGTCTGTTTCCGCGCTTTTTCCATTTTATTGTCGGCATCTGTTGAAGCATTTTCAGTTCCGGTTCCATCCATAGGATTCTGCACTTCATCTATCACATCTATTTCATTCACATGTTCATCTGCATAGATCATTCTGCCCTGCTCATCCGCAATACCAAAATAGCTTCCGATCATAGTCAGCAGGCGGTCCATCTGCTCTGCGGAAAGTGTTGTCGGTGTACCTCCGCCGATATAAACAGAATTCAATACTTTATGCTTGCATACCTCTGCCGTGAAGGCAATTTCTTTTTCCAGTGCATCCAGATATTCATCCATGCGGTTCGCCCATTTTGCCAGCGGATAGGAGGTAAAAGAGCAATACAGACAGGTGCTCGGACAAAACGGAATGCCCACATACAGACTGTATCCGTTCTCATAATCAATACGGCTCAAC
>ENA-OQID01001325-OQID01001325.1-human-gut-metagenome-genome-assembly--contig:-NODE-1325-length-9798-cov-3.664232_pt1 | contig 9798 bp, 7 predicted proteins | sample MGYA00242567_ERZ504727 | MGnify/ENA primary metagenome ERZ504727 (study PRJEB26092, sample SAMD00036215) | human gut metagenome | host: Homo sapiens | study: EMG produced TPA metagenomics assembly of the...
GCCTAGCAGTTTCGCCGCGACCTCCGTATCGGTTTCCGATGAGAAACGGTAACCTTCCGTCTGCAGATCAAGACGCAGCTGAGAGGCGTTTTCGATGATGCCATTATGAATGATGGCGACCTTGCCGTCACGCGAAGTATGCGGATGCGCGTTGATGTCATTCGGCACGCCGTTGGTGGCCCAACGGGTGTGGCCGATGCCCACGGTGGCCATCGGCATTGGATTGCGTTCCACGTCTTCGATTAGATTGGCGAGACGCCCCGCCTTCTTACGCACTTCCACATGATCCATGCCGGGCGCGGTCAGCGCCACACCGGCCGAATCATATCCGCGGTATTCCAAACGCTGGAGGCCTTGGAGGCACACTTCCAACGGCTTGCCGCACGCGGTTTCCACATTTCCTGCATATCCTACGATTCCACACATAACACCTCAGCTTATCGGGTAATGGTGTCATTTTCGAAACGAAACCGTCTCATCGCGCTGAACCTTTGATATATGAACACAAAAATCCCCATGCTGACAGTTTTCAACATGGGGATTTTCTCAGCCATTCCCTTGATCGCAATCCTTACGACGAAGAGATGTCTGATTCTTACGATTATGCTTGCGGCGATTTACAGCACGTGCTGCAGGAAGTCCTTGAATCGTGGTTCCTGCGGATTGTCGATGATCTCAGGACCGCCCTGTTCCACAACAACACCGCCGTCCATGAATACGATCTGATCGGCGACTTCGCGCGCGAAGCCTATTTCGTGGGTGACAACCACCATGGTCATGCCTTCTTTCGCCAAAGACAGCATGACGTTCAGCACTTCGCCCACCAATTCCGGATCGAGTGCGGAAGTCGGCTCGTCGAACAGCATGATTTCCGGCTTCATGGCAAGCGCGCGGGCGATGGCCACGCGCTGCTGCTGGCCGCCGGAAAGCTGTGCCGGATAGTGATCGAGGCGATCGCCCATGCCCACGCGATTCAGCTCTTCGATGGCAAGCTTGCGGGCTTCCTTTTTATCCATGTGCTTGACGTGGACTGGCGCTTCCATCACATTTTCGAGCGCCGTCATGTGCGGAAACAGGTTGAACCTCTGGAATACCATGCCCAGTTTGGAACGCTGCTCGGCCACTTCCTTGTCGTTCAGGGTCTGCAACACCTGCTTGCCGTCCTTGTCGACGTACTTGTAGCCGATCATTTCGCCGTCGACGTCGATTTCGCCGCCGGTCAGCGTTTCCAACTGGTTGATCAAACGCAGGAACGTGGATTTTCCGGAACCGGAAGGTCCCAGAATCACCGTCACCGAGCCGGGCATAACCGTCATATCGACGCCCTTGAGCACGTGCAGGCTACCGAAAGCCTTATGCACCTGCGTGGCCTTCACTGCGGGAACAACACCGTTGGTGGTTGGTTCAGTCATTGCTCACTCCCCTCACGCGGTCATGCCCGCGAACGTTGCCTCGTTCTGCTTGGCGATATCGTCTTTCGGTTCGCCTTCGGTTTTGCCCGGCAGCGGCGGCTGCTTGCCACGCGCGCCGGCCGGTCGCGCATCGAAGCCCTTGCCGAAATGCTTCTCCAAGCGAGACTGCAGCACCATCAGAATGGAGGTGATCACCAAATACCAGATGCAGGCCACGATCAGCAGCGGAATCGGCTTGTACAGTCGGGTTGCGATTGCGGTGGTGGCGAACTGCAGTTCCAGCGTGAACGGCACGGCGTTGACCAGCGAAGTGGTCTTCAACATGCCGATGAACTCGTTGCCGGTCGGCGGAATGATGATGCGCATGGCCTGAGGAAGCACCACACGACGCATGATCATGGAACGCTTCATGCCCAGTGCCTTGGCCGCTTCGGTCTGACCCGGATCGACGGCTTCAAGACCCGCACGCACGATTTCGGCCAGATATGCCGCTTCGTTCAATGCGAGACCCAGCCATGCCGCGTTAAACGCGGTAATGACGGACTGCGAGTCAATGCTCCAGAATTCAATGGAAGTGAACGGAATGCCCACGCCGATGCGAGGCACCAACACGGCGAACAGACCCCAGAACACCAGCTGCGTATACACAGGGGTGCCACGGAAGAACCAAATGTAGAACCAGCTCACGCCACGCAGCACCGGATTGATGGACTTGCGCATTACGGCCAGAATCACTGCCAGAATAATGGCGATGACCATGGAGATGACCGTCAGCAGCAGCGTGTATTTGATGCCTTCGAGCACATTCTCGTTGAACAGGTACTTCCAGACCACATTCCATTCGAAACGCGGATTGGTAATCAGGCCCTGCAGCAGCATGGCGGCGAGCAGAGCGACGATGACCGCCGCCACAATCGGGCCCGTACGCTTAACCGGCAGCGCCTTGATGCGATTCGGAATATCGAGGCCGTCGCCGTCGATTTGTTTCTTCGCCATGATGCTTCAGTTCCTTCGTTGTTGATGTAAATAGTGGGGATGAAATCAGTCGAGATCGGTCGGGTTGATCTCAGCCTTGTCGAGAGCGCCGGATTCCACACCCCAATGCTTGAGGATCTTCATATACGTACCATCGTCCATCAGCTTCTGTACGGCCTTCTGCACGGCTTCAGCAAGCTGGGTGTTGCCCTTCTTGACAGCGATGCCCTGCTTGGCCACACCCTCGACGTCACCCAAGGCTTCAAGCTGTCCGTCGGTCTGGGAGATGGCATAGCCGGCGACCGGAGAATCGGCATAGAACGCATCGGCCTTGCCCGTCGCCACTGCGGTGGCCGCTTCGGCCTGACGCTTGTACGACATCACTTCGGCCTTGTTATCGGCCTCGCATCCTTTGGCGATGGTGTTGGCTTCCTCTTCCTGCACGGTGCCGGTCTGCACCGCGATCTTCGCGCCGCACATGTCGGAAGTGTCAAGCTTCTTCGGATTGCCCTTCTTCACGGCCCACGTGGAACCTGCACGGTAGTAGCTCACGAAATCCACGGACTGCATACGCTCTTCAGTGATGGTCATGGCGGTGATGCCCAGATCATACTTGGAGCCAATGGAAGGAATGATGGTGTCGAACATGGAAGACACGATGTTTGGCTTCAAACCAAGCGTCTTGGCGATGGCCTTGGTCATGTCGATATCATAGCCGACCGGAGTCTTGCCGTCTTCGGCATAGAATTCAGCCGGAGCGTACGAAAGCTCCATACCGGCGGAAAGCTCGCCGTCCTTCACCAGATCGCCGGACGGAACCAGCTTGGCCAGCTCGTCATCTTTTTTAATGGTGCTGACATCGTAACCGGTGGTAGTGTTCGACGAATCCGACGAATCGCCGGAATTGGACGCATCGGAGGTGCCGCAAGCGGCAGTGGGAAACAACATCGCCGCACTCAGCGCAAGCGCCACAACGGACTTGATCTTCAAAGACATGGTACGCATATCCTTCTTCTTATCTCTTCATTGCCATACCGAAAATCTCAACGCCATTCGGTTGCAGAGAACCTCAGTATCTCAAATAGGCACGATAAGAGCGCAATGCTACATGTACGTTACATTGCGCAAACCTTACGTATCAGCCAAGAATCGCGCAATGTAGCTCCGTCGAATCACGGAAGATCCATATACGAAAACGGAAGACACGCGGATTTGACCCGCATGCCTTCCGTCATATCGGCGTCACAGTATCGCCGTGTGCGATGCCTGCCTTACGTTTGATCGTTCAGCCGAGGTCAGTCGGATTGATTTCGGCTTTGTCGATCGCTCCGTTCTCCACGCCCCAATGCTTGAGGATCTTCATATACGTGCCATCATCCATGAGCTTCTGCAGTGCGGTCCGCACCGCCTTGGCGGTATCGGAATCGCCCTTTTTGATTGCCACGGCCTCCTTGGTCACGCCGACATCCTCGCCGAGGGCTTCCAACGTGCCTTCGGTTTGCGGCACGACCTCAAGACCGAACATATTGGCGAGCGCCTTCGCGATATCAACATCGAAGCCTACCGGAGTCTTGCCATCCTCCGCAAGGAATTCGGCGGGAGCGTACGACGTGTCCATGCCGACGGTGAGCTTGCCGTCCTTGGTGACTGATTCCGGCAGCATTGCGGCTATATCAGCATCCTTCGTCACACCGGAAACGTCATAACCGGTGACGTTCGACGACGACTTGGAATCACCGGAAGCCGTGGAATCGGACTTTTCCGATGTGCCGCACGCACCCAACGAAACGATCATGGCGGCGCTTAGCGCAAAAACAGTGAGTTTCCTCAGATTATTGAAAGCCATCGCGAATCATCTCTTCATTCCCGACCGTATAAAAACGGCCGAACCGAAGTTCTGCACGCACCATAAAAACGATTGCTACGGCCACGTTAATAGTACGCAAACTCTATTCGATATGCCGTTTTTCCTTACGAAAAAGCGGGTTTTGCCATATCACAATATGATCAAAACCCGCTTTGTTCCCAGCACGTCGCCAGTCATGCGATCCTTGAACCGTCTGATCCGTGGACGGTTCAATCATGGAATTATTCGGCGCCCGGCGTATTGATTTCCGACGTTTCGATGGCACCGTCCTCGACACCCCAATACTTAAGGATCTTCAGATACGTACCGTCGTCGATGAGCTTCTGCACGGCCTTCTGTACGGCCTCATCCATCTGGCTGTCGCCTTTTTTGATGACGATGCCTTCCGGAGCGACGCCTTCGACCTTGCCCAGCATTTCCAGCTGTCCATCGGTTTGCGCGATGGCATAGCCCGCAACCGGCGAATCGGCATAGAACACGTCGGCCTTGCCGGTGACAACGTTCGTGGTCACATCGGTCTGCAGCTTGCTGGAGATCACTTCAAGCTTATCCTTGCCGTCGGCCTCGCATTGCTTGGCTATCTTGTTCGCTTCGGTCTCCTGCATGGTGGCGGTCTGCACGGCCACCTTCTTGCCGCACAGATCGGACGTGTCGATCTTGTTCGGATTGCCCTTCTTCACGGCCCATGCCGATCCGGCATCAAAATGGCTTACGAAATCAACCGCTTCCAAACGTTCCTTGGTCACGGTGAACGACGAAATGCCGATATCGTACTTGGATCCGACCGATGGAATGATCGAATCGAAATTCGCGGTTTCCGGATCCGCTTCAAGGCCGAACACCTGCGCCAAAGCCTTGGCGATATCGACATCGAAGCCGACCGGGGTCTTGCCGTCCTCCGCAAGGAATTCGGCGGGAGCGTACGACGTGTCCATGCCGATGGTGAGCTTGCCGTCCTTCGTCACATAATCGGGCAACAGTTTGGCGATGTCATCGTCTTTCTGCACCAACGAAACGTCATAACCCGTCAGTTCGCTCGATTTCGAACCGCTATCGGACGAAGCCGCATCGTCGCTTCCATCACTGGTGCCGCATGCCGCTCCAGCAAACAGCATCGCAACGCTCAGCGCACACGCGGCAACCGTCTTCAAACTTTTCTTCGCTTCCATATCCTTCTCCTATGTCTCGCTCGGTCTATTCGACCGAATCTGAACCATACACTAGAGAGGGCAAGCTACAAAAAGATTACAGCCACCGCTGTATATCAGTATGTGAAACCGGAAATTTTCCGGCTACCACTTATCGCACCTGCTTGTTGGCATATCGCATGGCACGCAAGGCCTCACGCTTGTCTTGCTCCTCGCGCAATGCCTGACGCTTGTCGAATTCCTTCTTGCCTCGTGCCAATGCGATTTCCGCCTTGACTCGACCGTCTTTGAAATACAGGCTCAGCGGGATGATGGTGAAACCCTTGGCTTGGCTTTGACGAGCCAGCTTGTCGATCTGCGCCGCGTGAAGCAACAGCTTACGCTTGCGCTTAGGGGCATGATTGTTCCACGTTCCGTTGAGATATTCGGGAATATTGGCTCCCTCAAGCCACATTTCACCGCGACGGTCGATGGTAATGAACGATTCGGCCAGCGATGCGCGGCCTTCTCGAAGCGACTTCACCTCAGTGCCGGTCAACACCAGACCGGCTTCATACTTGTCTTCAATGGCATAGTCGTGGCGTGCCTTCTTGTTTTGCGCAATCGGCTTCACGCCTTGCTCCTTGGCCATGTCGGACCTCCTTTCCGGTTCTTCAAAGAAGTGTTCTGCAACGCAACAATCGACAATATCATGGGAGCGCGCCGCCCAACGATTCAGGCGGCGCGCTCCCGCGACACAACGCTCAAGGAAAGCTCAAACGCTCCTTGATGAATCAGTGCACATACCAGAACTGGGACGCGTTGTACAGCGTGCGGTACGACACCACATATGGGCCACCAGCCGCGTTCATTTCGGAAATGGTGATGGTGTTGCCATTCACCGCTTCCACCACACCCACATGACCGTAGAAGCCATCGGCACCAGCCTGACCGGGCAGGAAGGAGATTGCCGCACCGACCTGCGGGCTATGATCCACGCGAAGACCATACGACGGTGCGGTAGCGTACCACTGGCCACCGTTACCCAAGTACGAGGGGGTTCCGATACCCATCTGTCTACGACGTTCGTACGCCCACCACGTGCACTGGCCGGCCACATAGCCATTGCCGTAATCGCCATTGGAGGTTCCCTGACCGGAATTGTTATTGGTACTCGGCGCGGGAGCAGGCGTAGGAGTAGGCGTAGGCGTGGGAGCAGGCGTCACATTGTTGCCGCCACTATTGGTATTGTTGTTGCCTGGCCGGGTCTGCCCTTGATTGCCACCATTGTTTTGATTAGCTGCTGCGGCCTGCTCGGCTGCATACTGGCGGTTGAAGGAATCGACCTGTGACTGCAACATAACCGTTTGCGCCGCCTGTTTGGCCACGCTGCCATTCAGCTGCGACTGTTGGCTTTCCAATTCGGCACGGCGGGTTTCGCCTTCTGCACGCAACTGGTCAAGCGAGTCGCGCTGGGTCTGTGCGGAAGCAGCAGCCTGCTGTGCGGAAGCGGCTTTTTCGTCAGCTGCGGTTTTCAGATTGGCGATCTGCTTCTCGATTGCAGAAAGACGCTCGCTACGATTCATCGACGTATTCAACGTATTCGCCGCATCACTTGCCGCATTGGCTTCGGTACGGCTCAACGCATCACGAGACTGCATGGAATTAATGAATTCCTGAGTGCTCGTGGAACCTGTCACCACGCTCATCACAGTGGATGCATCGGAACCATGCAGGTCTTCACGAGCCATCTGTGCCACGGCCGCATGCGCGTCATCATAATCCTTGCCGGTCTGTTCGATCTGCGCTTCGAGGTTTTCCTTATCTTTTTGCGCGGCCTCCAAACGGGAAGCCGCAGCATCAGCTTCACTCTGTGCCGAAGCGGCAGTAGCATTTGCCTCATCGACTGCAGCTTGAGCTGCAGGAATTTTCGTATTTGTCAATTCATCCAGCTCGACGATCTTGTCGGCCAAATCAGACTTCACACCGGAAAGCTGTGAACGCAACTGGGCTTCACGCTGAGAGCTGGCAGCCTTCTTATTCTGGGCATTCACCAGATTGCTGTATGTATTGGCTTGCGCCTGCGGAACCGCAGACGAGAACGGGGCAATCGCCATCGTGGCGCACAAAGCCCCCGTTGCAAACACCGCGACGGCCGGTTTTAGAGCTTTCTTGCTTGTCATTCGGTCACTTGCCTCCCATCATTGGTTCCATACCATAGCATCCCATGCTTAAAACGCGACACAGATAAACGTATCCAATCCGTACAAAACGGAATGTTCTCAGGCTTTCAAATATCTATGCAACGACACTGTGGATGCAATCACCGACAACAGCACCGCTCCTGCAACCAAAATCGGCGAAATCCACAATACCGTCATCTGATTCACATATGGAATCCATTTCACGGAGGCTGCAAGCCAATCAGTGATAAATACCTTCACCAATGCCGATAAAGTGACGCAGGAAAGCAAGGAACCGACCATTGATGCGATCGCCCCTTCAAGAATGAATGGCAGCCGAATGGTCCAATTCGAAGCACCCACCAAACGCATGATCTCCGTTTCGGTTCGACGTGACGCAGCAGACATGCGAATTGTGGTACCGGTCAGCATAATGGCGACGACCACCATCACCGCGGCCAATGCGGCGGTTGCAATGGTCGCACGATTCAGCACTGCGAACACCGGCTCAAAAATCTGCCGTTGATCACTGACAGTATCGACGCCCTCCTTGCCAGAAAGCACTTCGGAAACGACTTGATATTTCTCAGGATTCTTCAGTTTCAGCCACAATGAATCCTGCATATCGTCGGCAGTGAGCGTACGCCCCTGATATTCACCGTTCGGATATTGTTTGAGGAAAGTGTCGTTGTAGAAATCTTCCTTGCTTACAAAAGTGATTTGCGATACATCATCGGCAAGCTCGTTGCGAATGGTTTTCTGCAAGTCATTGATCTGAGTCTGCGTTGCCGCGGTTCCCGCGGTGCAGTTCACGGATTGGCTGGTGCCATCGGGACACATCCACACCACCACTTCAACCTTGGAATACCAATCGCCTTTGGCTTTGGTGATCTGCGCCTGAGTGAGCACCGATGCGCCGATAAACAGAAACGAGATGAATGTAACGAGCATCACTGAAAGCAACATGGGCACGTTGCGCTTGAGGCTGCTCCAGGTTTCGGAAAGAATGAAACGCAAACGCATCAGTCGTTCTCCTTGCTTTCGGACGTTTCATGCTGTTCATCGGATTGTTCGACGGATTTCGCCTCGCCACCGGCAGTCGCGGCGGGCGCTGCCGGAGGAGCCGGAGGCGCGGGCGGAGCGGGAGGCATCGGCAGTGCCGGAGGAGCGGGAACCGTTGGCTCCGCGGATTGCTCGTTTTCAGCCGCTTTGCTTGATTCCATGCCTGTATCAGGCGAAGAGCCAGTCGCGTCGGCATTGGCTTCGGTCTGCGAACGTGCAGCCGAATCGGCATGCTCCTGTTCGGCAAGATCCTCAAGTTTCAGTCCCTTGCCCCAGGTCAGCGTAGTCTCCACCGGAGCGAACGCCTCGCCATAACGACCGGTGCGACCGGAATGCACGGAATTGGCGAGACGCGCGATGCCCGCATCACCATTGCCGCTGTGGATGGCCGCAGCTACGGCATCAACCGCGTTCGCCGCGGTTTCGGCTCGCGTCGCGCCTTCCACGTCCACCGCCTCATCGGAAAAATCAGACATTTCAAGCGCGCCCGGCGCACGATATTTCGAGTCGACGTCGCCGCCGTTCAACGCCTGATGCGATTTGGATTCGACTTCGGCATCCGGGAAGTACAGTGCGGAATCGTAGGATCCCTGCTGCTCGTCACGCACGATTTTGCCGGTATGCAGTTCGACCACACGCTTGCGCATGGAGTTGACGATTTCCTCGTTATGCGTTGCCATGACGATGGTGGTGCCAGTGCGGTTGATGGCGTCCAGCACTTCCATAATGCCCAGCGATGTGGTCGGATCGAGATTTCCAGTAGGCTCGTCGGCCAGCAGAATCTGCGGATGGTTCACATACGCTCGCGCAATGGCCACACGCTGTGCCTCACCGCCGGAAAGCTCGTGCGGATAGTTGTTTTCCTTACCGGTGAGACCGACAGTCTGCAGCACTTTCGGCACTAACGATTTGACGGTGGAACGGCTTGTGCCAATCACTTCAAGCGCGAACGCCACATTCTCCCATACCGTTTTGTTGTTGAGGAGTTTGTAATCCTGGAAGATAAAACCGATGGAACGACGGTAATGCGGCACCTGCCTTGACGACAGGCGCCTCAAATCATTACCTGCGACGCGAATCTCGCCATCCGTGACCTCCTCCTCGCGCAGCAACAGGCTCAGCAATGTGGTTTTGCCGGAACCTGATGCGCCCACGAGGAACACGAAATCCCC
>ENA-OQID01001329-OQID01001329.1-human-gut-metagenome-genome-assembly--contig:-NODE-1329-length-9784-cov-3.372412_pt1 | contig 9784 bp, 4 predicted proteins | sample MGYA00242567_ERZ504727 | MGnify/ENA primary metagenome ERZ504727 (study PRJEB26092, sample SAMD00036215) | human gut metagenome | host: Homo sapiens | study: EMG produced TPA metagenomics assembly of the...
ACGCCACCCTTGAGCATCTGCGCCAGATTCTTGTTCAGTTCGTTCCTGTTGTTGGCCATCGCCAGCCTTTCGTCGAATCGTATTCCACCCTGCTGCAGAGCGGATATCTCTTGACACAGATACTAACGATTTTTCGTTACAAAATCATGTGAACTGAATATTTGCACGTCTTAAAAAGTTGCTTTTCTTAAATTCTGACTATCATTTTCATGATTGTTTCATTTTCTTACGATTTCGATTCTGCCGACGATTCCGCAATTTCATTCGCTTTTCTTGCCTGATATGCGCCATTCGCTTTCGATTCGCGCGCACGGCTCCTTTCGACCGCACTTTCGATGCACGCTATAAGAAATACGAATGACGCATGATTTTCATACGACCACATTGCGGACGGGGGTGCAGATGGATTCGCGTATTGCGCACTACATACGCAGTATGCGATCGGCGATGCGCATGGTGGAATCGCGGTGCGACACCAGCACGACGGCGCTCCCCCGCTCGGCAAGATCATTGATCGACCCGAGAATCACCGACTCGTTATAGGCGTCAAGACGGCTCGTCGGCTCGTCGAACAGCACCAAATCGGAGTCGCGAAGGAACATGCGGGCCAATCCGATGCGCTGTTTCTCACCCTCCGAAAGGCGGCCACCCAGCTCGCCGACCTGCGTATCCAAGCCGTTCGGCAGCGCATCGACCAGTTCGAGCGCGGACGCCTTGGCGAGGGCTTCGCGCAATACGGAATCGGGAATGTCGTGCGCGAGGTCCGAATCGGAGGAATCAGCGGAATCACCGCCAGCATTACTGCTGGAATTACTACAGAAATTACTGCCAGAATTACTGCCAGAATCCGAAAAATCGGCGTCATTGCAGGCAATAGCGAGATTTTCGCGAATCGTTCCGTCGAACAGATACGTCTCCTGTCCCATCATCGTCTGCACGCGCCGACGCCATCCGGCGTCAACCTGCGGCAATGGAACATCCGACAGCGAAATCGTGCCGGAATCCGGATCCCAGTAGCGCATCAGCAGTTTCAACATCGTTGATTTTCCACGCCCGGACGGGCCTTGAATACCGAGAATGCCCTGCCGTGAAACATCGAGTGAAACATGGTCGAGCACCGGTTGCGAGGCGATGCCGGCACCTTGTTCGCCGGAGGATTGCGCTTCCGCGGGGCGTGCCGGACTCATGCCAGTCGCATGCTCCGACCGCCCGTTTGGCGTGCGTTCGCCGGAAATACGGGCGCCGGATCCATAGCCGAATGTGACATCGCGCATTGTCATGCCCTGATATTCCGGGCGTTCGCTCCCCTGCTCGACCACAGCGGGAGCCTCATCCATCAACGCGAACAGGCGGCGTGCCGAAGCAAACGTTTGCGTCAGATTCGCCGGCAACGCACTCAACGCAAGCGTCGGCCCAAACGAGCTGGCGAGCAGCACGAAAGCCGCAACCAACGCTGGGGCGTTCGATCCCACGGAACCCATCCACATCAGGCCTTCCGACATATCGGCGGCAGTGGAAACCGCAGTGCACAACGTCATCGCAAGGAAAGCCGCAATCGCCGTGAACAGCATCACCAATACCGCGCCAAATCCTGCAAAATCGCCATTTTTCACGCTCAGACGCACACGTTTGACCCACAGCGAGCGCGTGCGACGCTGAATGGACGCAAGCCGGGCATCGCCTTGGCCGAAGCGGATGATTTCGCCGATGCCACGCATATCGTCAAGCATTTCGTCATCGAGGGCGGACGACTCCTTGCGCAGTTCCGGACCGATGCCGCGCACCGCGGATGCAAAAAGTTTCGGCAGTATGACGCCGATAATGAGGTGCGCGATGATGAGCGTCGCCGCGAGGGGCGGACTGAGGGTGAGTAGCGCGAGCGCGTAGACGACGGTAGTCACGATGGCGATGACGACCGGGCTGATGGTGTGTGCGAAGAAGATTTCCAGCAGTTCCACGTCGGTGGTGACCAGTGCGATCAGGTCGCCTTTGCCTTTGCCTGCAAGCTTGGCGGGGGCGAGACGGCGCAGGGCCGCGAAGGCTTTCGCACGGAATAGCGCAAGCAGACGGAACGCCACGTTATGGTTCATGAACTGTTCGGCGTAACGCATGCCGCCGCGGATCAACGCGCATACGGCCATGGCTGCGAGCGCCGCGAGAACGCTGAGGTTCCAGACCGGCGAGCCGACTGCAGCGAAGGCCGCCGCGATGCCGAACACCGGCAGGAAAGTGGCGGCGAGATGGCCGAGCGTGCCGCAGACGCACGCGACGATCATGTACTTGCGCTGCGGCCCAACTTCCTTCAACAGGCGCGCAATAAGGCGAGACGTGGGTATTGTCTTCGCGTCCGATTCTGCCGAATCGGACATCCGAACGCCCGTTTTCGCACCCTGTGCGTCCGTTTCTGCAGAATCGGACACTTGGAGACCCATTTCCGCACGCTGCGTGACTGATTCTGCAGAATCGGACGCTTTAAGTGCGTGGGATGCAGAGGTGGAATGGGTTGCGTTATTGCGTAGACCTATGTTTTCCACGGTTTGTTGGGCGTGGAACAGTTTGGCGTATGTTCCGTTGGCACGCATGAGTTCCGCATGCGTGCCTTGTTCCGCCACGCGCCCGTGTTCGAATACCACCACATGGTCGGCGTCGGCTGCATTCGCCATGCGGTGCGTCACCATGATCACGGTTTTGCCCCGATCCGCAAGCGCCCGAATGGTTTGCAGAATCAGGGTTTCGCTTTCCACATCGACGCTGCTGGTGGCTTCGTCGAAAATGTAGACGGCAGGCTCCCGCAGCAATGCGCGCGCAATGGCGATGCGCTGCTTCTGCCCTCCCGACAGGTTGCTTGCGCCCTGTTCGATGGCCAGGTCAAGTTCTTGCGATTGCGCACGCACGAAATCGCTGATATGCGCCGCTTCCAGCGCTTGCCACAGTTCGCTTTCGGTGGCATCCGGCTTGGCCATCAGCAGATTGTCACGCAACGTTCCTGCAAAAAGGTGGCTTTGCGCCGCCACTATGGCGATTTCCCTCGTAAGGGATTCGATGGAAAGATCGTTGATTTGGTACCGTTGCGTCGAGTTGTTTCCTGTGTTTCCGGATTGCAGCCACATACATCCTTCATATCCGGAAAGATTTCCGGAGAGCAGTTCGACGGCGGTGGATTTGCCGGATCCGGACGGACCGACGATGGCGGTCACCTGCCCGCGCCGCGCAGTGAAAGAGACGCCATGCAATGCGACGACCGAACCATCATCATCTTTCGACATGCCTGTTTTTCCAGCACCAACCACACCGGACTTTCCCCCGATTTGTCCAGTTTTTCCAGTTTCCATATCCGCCGTCACAGCCGTATCCGCAGCCACACTCACAGCCGCCGCAGCATCCGTATTCACGTCCACATATCGGAACGACACGTCATCAAAGCACACGTCCACACCGTTATCAGAAGCGCCGAATTCCGGCATTTCCTGCATCCCATGCGCAGGAATCGGCGTATCAAGCAATGCGAAAATACGCTTGGTCGAAGTCATGCCGTTCATCGCAACATGGAAGAACGACCCCAATTGGCGCAGCGGAATGAAGAAATCCGCGGAAAGAAGCACTATCAGCAGCACGCCGGCAAGCGGCAATGCGGCACCACTCGCATACTGCCAGATCGATACGCCCACGCCGGCCGCGGCACCCCCGTATGCGACGACGTCCATGGCGGTGAGCGAGCGCAGCTGAATTTGCAGAACATTCATGGTCATTACGCGGAATTGTTCCGCTTGCTCGCCCATTTTCTTGGCGGCATGCGCATCCGCGTCAAAAGTTTTCAGCGTTTCAAGACCTTGTACATTGTCAAGAAACACAGATCCCATGTCGGTGTATTTTCCCCAATTTTTTTTGAATACTCGGGCTGCGCGCATTGCGACCATGCCAACAATCAATACAATCAAAGGCGCGCATACAAGCAATGTAACAGCCGTCGGCATATTAATCGGCGCAACTATAAAAAATAATGTTACCGGTGCGAGAATCGCATAAAACAGTTGCGGTAGGAATAATTCGAAGAAGCTTTGGATTTGTTCGATGCCTTCACCGGCAGATTGCACCACGTCGGCAGTGCTGATATGTTGCGAATATGATGGTCCGATCGCAAGCATTTTATTAAAAAGCTGTTCACGTAACGCGAGTTTGACACGCTCAGCCGCTTCCGCGCCGAAATAGGCCGCTGCGCGCATCATCAGAAAACGCAGTACCGCACAGACCACGATCGCCAGCACGCATCCGACGTATGTTTCCGCACTGAATCCGCCGTAGCCAAAGCCGATGAACAGGCGGGAAATCAGGCCACTATCACCCATGGAGAACATGGGGTCGAACGCCGATTCCACCACGGCAAGCGCCGGCGAAAGCATGACCACCACCGTCACCACGAACACGACGTTGGCCAGCAGTCCGACCCATTGGCAGAGCACTTTCGCCGCAACCAACCGCCCCACGCCGGGAGCGAGGGAAAACAGCCTCTTGTCAAACATAAACACCTTCCGTCCAATGAGCGCACTCGCGTTGCCAGCTCGCCTACGGCCCAAAGCGCAATCGCCATGCATCCAACAAACGAATCGCAACAGGCCAATACGGGAAAACCGGTGCGCGGCAAACCGTTTTCAGCCTATCCAAGGCAGCTCGCAATCGTCAAGGGCGCATTGCATACAGCGAACCGTCGCAATCGAATTGCCATAATCGACCTCAAATCAGCAACGTTGAAAAGAGAAAGGCTGGATGTTCGCCGTTGAGCAGGCAGCCCTCTGACGCAAGGGGTAAATTGCGTCACTCGTGAGTGTACTCGATAAAAAACGCTCGCACCACCATTTCTTCGCATTTCGCTGGTTTTACGGTCCTTTCGGGGATATATGGGAAGCATGGCGACTCCCCCGCAACCGTTACGTCAAGCCTTTTTTCGAACGGATACAGCGCGACACCAAACACTTGATTTTTGACGGAATAGCACCATTTGTCAGTTCATACAAAGTTGATGAAATATTTCTTGTCGCTTCTCACAATGCAGACTTACGGCCCCGTAACTTAGAATGTGCAAGGTGCGCAAGGGGTAGGAAACGCGGACACACGGTTTGTATCGCTCCCGCACGCATCACAAGCAGAAATACGCGGAAACAACGCAAAAACCGCGAGAAAGAGAACGCTTCATGCTCACCGAGTACACCACCCCGGGCGAATCCGTTGAGGTGCGCGACGACGAATCCATCTATTCCCTGCTTACTGGACGCATAGCGCGCACTGGCGAAGATACCGTGATCGCGGAACACAAAACCGCCCCCGGCCAATGGACGAAGGTCACTACCGGCGAATTCCACAATGCCGTGCTCGCCGCCGCAAAAGGCCTCATCGCATTCGGCATCAACAAGGGCGATGCCGTCACCATCTTCTCCACCACCCGCTACGAGTGGGGCGTGCTCGACTTCGCACTGGCCGCCATCGGCGCGGTGAACGTGCCGATCTACGACACTGATTCCGCGGCGCAGGCCGAGCGTATCCTCAACGATTCGGATGTGAAACTGGCCATCGCCGACAATCGCGAGCGCTTCGACCGTCTCGACTCCGTAATCGACCGCTGCCCGTCTCTCAAGCACATTCTGATGCTCGATTCCAACGCCATGGGCGCGTTGGAAGGCTTGGGCGTCACCGTGTCCGACGAGGAGCTGGAAGCGCGCATCGATTCGGTGCATGCAGACGATCTGGCCACCATCGTGTACACGTCCGGTTCGACGGGAGCTCCAAAGGGTGCCGAGCTTTCGCACCGCAATTTCATATCGATCACGCGCGCAGGCAGTCTGGCGTTGCATGAGATCGTTCTCGAAGATCATCCGCGACTGCTTCTCTTCCTGCCGCTCGCCCACTGTTTCGCACGGTTCATCCAGTACGCGTCGATTGCTTCCGACGACGGCGTGGTTGGTTATCTGCCGGACACAAAGACGCTGCTGCCCGATTTGCGTTCCTTCGAACCGACATATCTGCTGGGCGTACCACGAGTGTTCGAGAAGGTGTATAACGCGGCCTCCCGCAAGGCCGGCACGGGTTGGAAGGGACGCCTGTTCCTCAAGGCTGCCGAAGCCGCACGCGATTGGTCGCGCATGCAGCAGGCCGACGAACGCCCGACCGCCAAGCAGATCGCGCAGCATCTTTCGTATGAGGCTTCCGTGTACCGTACCGTGCGTAGCGCTCTCGGCCCGCGCATCCGCTACGTGGCATGCGGTGGCGCTCCTCTGGACGTGTCTCTGGCGCATTTCTTCAACGGTATCGGCCTGCCGATGATTCAGGGTTACGGTATGACGGAAACCGCTGCGCCGTTCGCCGCGACCCGCGTCACCGACAATGTGATCGGCACTGTCGGCCAACCGGCTCCGGGATCGTCTGTGCGCATTTCCGATGATGGCGAACTTCAGGTGAAGGGCCCGAACGTGTTCAGGGGCTACCACAACCTGCCTGAGAAGACGGCGGAAGCGTTCACCGAGGATGGGTGGCTGAAAACGGGTGATTTGGCGTCGATTGACGACGAGGGACGTATTACGATCACCGGCCGTAAGAAGGACATCATCATCACCGCCGGCGGCAAGAACGTTTCTCCGATTCCGATGGAGCAGGAGATTGTGAAATGTCCGATTGTGGAGCATGCGGTAGTTGTCGGCGACAATCGTCCGTTCATCGGTGCGCTGATCACGTTGGATCCGGAAGGATTGGAGGCTTGGCTGCCTTCTATTGGACTGTCTGCCGATACGCCGTTGGATCGCGTGGCTGCGACCGCCGCCGTTCGCGACGAAATCCAGAAGTACGTCGACAAGGCGAACGCGACCGTTTCCCGCGCCGAATCCGTACGTAAGTTCGTAGTGCTGGATACCCAGTTCACGCAGGAAAACAAGTGCCTGACCCCGTCGCTGAAAGTGGTGCGTCCGGCAGTGAACCGCGTGTTCGCACAGGTGATCGATCAGCAACTGTACTCCGGCAAGCGCTGAATCGCATAATACATAAAAGCGTGGGGTGCGAGAGAATACAAACGTTCTCTCGCACCCCACGCTTTTGTTCTGTCCGTACAACTTTCAAGGAATGCAAACGAGCGCCGGAGATCGGAAGCGATCCGACCCGCCGGCGCTCATATGGCAGAGATTAGTGATGAATCCAGAATGTCTAACGACACCCCATCAGCCATTGTCAGTAAAGCGACAATCAGCGACGGTTCCGTCAGTGCATAACGCGTGCGGTAACGGTGCGACAGAAGGCGAACGAGGGTACGTCGAGTCTTCTGCTGTGCCGTTAACGCTCCGTTATGTTAGTGACGGTTGTTGAGGCGGTGGTACATTTCGGAGATCTCAAGGTCGCGCTCGAATTCTGCGGCCTTGGTGTTCGCGTCGATGGTGGCGAGTTCGACACCGGCGATGCGGGCGAAGTCTTCCCAAGCCTCGCGACCGACGGAGGTGGTCATGCAGGTGTGGTGGGAGGCGCCGGAACGCAGCCAGCACTCGGCGGAGGTCTTGAGGTCCGGCTGCGGCTTCCACAGGCCACGGGCGCACGGCAACTGCTTGAGCTCTCCGAGCGGCTCGACCACGTCGACCAGGTTCATGGTCAGGCGGAAACGTTCGCGCACGTCAGACATGGACACGACGACGGCGTCCTTCTTCGGGGCGACAGTGAAGACCAGGCGCACCGGATCGGCCTTGCCACCGATGCCGAGCGGGTGGATTTCCAGCTTCGGCTTGGCGATGGTGCCGACGGACGGGGAGACTTCGAGCATGTGGGAGCCCATGATCATCTCGTTGCCCGGGGTGAAGTTGTAGGAGTAGTCTTCCATGAGGGAAGCGCCACCTTCGAGGCCGTAGCCCATCACTGCGCCGATGCGCACGAGCACTGCGGTCTTCCAGTCGCCTTCGGCGGAGAAGCCGAAGCCGTACTCGGACGGGAAGCGCTGCGGGCCAACGCCCGGCAGCTGCGGGAGGGCACCCAAGTCTTCGAAGTTGTCAACGCCGGCGGTGCAGCCATTGGCGCGCATCATGTTGACCATGGCGGCTTCTTCCTTGGCCGCGATGAACAGGGAATCGTACTTGGCGTCGAGCAGAGCCGGATCAACGTCGTACTTAACCTTGTAGTCTTCGATGATGCTCTTGACCTGATCGTCCTTGACGGCTTCGTAGGCTGCGACGAGCTCGTTGACGGCCCAAGTGTTGATGGATGCGCCGAACACGCGCTCGGCTTCGGTCTTGTCGCCTTCGGTGACGGCCACGTTGCGCATGTTGTCGCCCCAACGCATGACCTTCATGTTGTTGGAAGCATCCCAGCCGGCGCAGGCGCGTGCCCAGGTGCCGATTTCTTCGGCAACGGCCGGATCGGTGTAGTGGCCGACCACGATCTTGCGGTTGATGCCCAGACGGGTCAGGATGTAACCGAACTCACGGTCGCCGTGTGCGGCCTGGTTCAGGTTCATGAAGTCCATGTCGATGGTTTCCCACGGGATTTCGAAGTGGTGCTGCGTGTTGAGCTGCAGCAGCGGCTTGGTGAGCACTTCGAGGCCGCGGATCCACATCTTGGCCGGGGAGAAGGTGTGGCACCAGGTGATCACGCCGATGACGTTCGGGTTGGCGGAGGCTTCGACCATGAAGGCCTTGACGCCGTCGGAGGACTTCAGGGTCGGCTTAAGCACCACCTTGACCGGAATCTTGCCGGTTGCGTTGAGCGCGTCGACGATTTCGCCGGACTGCTCGGCCACCTGACGCAGCGCTTCTTCGCCGTACAGATCCTGGGATCCGACGCCGAACCAGACTTCCTTGCCTTCAAACGGGTTTTCCATTGCCATGTGATTGTTCCTTTACTTCGTTGTTTATGGAGTTTTTAATTATTTATTGCGATTGCGAACTCGCGCTTCGCGTTGTTCTGTTGCGTAGCGCGAGTTCGTACGATTGTGAAATTGTGTAGGATTACGGAATCGTAGGATTGCAGCTCAGTGCTGGCCGTAGACGTTGGTGTAGCGGTCGTTAAGGCTATCGATGTCTTCCTGGGAGATCGGGATGATGTCTCCGAGCTGCTTGGCGGCCCACATGGTGTGCGCCACCTCTTCGGTCATGGCGGCGGCCTTGACGGCGGCTTCCGCGTCCTTGCCGATGGTGAACGGACCATGGTTCTGCATGAGCACGGCCGGGGACTTCGGATACTTCTTCAGGGTTTCGACCACGCCTTCGCCGATGGCTTCGGAGCCGATGAGGCGGAACGGGCCGACCGGCACCGGGCCGCCGAACTCGTCGCCCATCATGGTCAGGCCGCACGGAATGTTCTGGCCGGTGGCCGCCCATGCGGTGGCGTAGGTGGAGTGGGTATGCACCACGCCGTACACGTCGGGCATGTGGCGGTAGATGTACGCGTGGGACGCGGTGTCGGAGCTCGGCGCTTCGGCGCCGTCGACCACGTTGCCGTCGAGGTCGCACACGACCATCGAGCTTGGGGTGAGGTACTCGTAGCGCAGTCCGGACGGCTTGATGACCATCAGGTCGGCGGTGTGCAGGCGCTGCGAGACGTTGCCTGCGGTCCACACCACCAGATTCCACTTGATGAGCTGCTCGTGCAGGGTGGCGACCACTTCGCGCACCTGCTTGACTTCAGCTCGTACTTCCGGGCCGTAATCAGCCAACGTTGCCATATTGTGTTCCTTTCGTCAGGCTTGCTGTTGTTGCGATGGACGGTTATTTGGTTTCCAGCGGGATGCTTTCGATGGCGGCATGCTCGATCGGCAGCCCCTTGC
>ENA-OQID01001333-OQID01001333.1-human-gut-metagenome-genome-assembly--contig:-NODE-1333-length-9739-cov-6.516146_pt1 | contig 9739 bp, 10 predicted proteins | sample MGYA00242567_ERZ504727 | MGnify/ENA primary metagenome ERZ504727 (study PRJEB26092, sample SAMD00036215) | human gut metagenome | host: Homo sapiens | study: EMG produced TPA metagenomics assembly of...
TTCGCCCGGTTGGACTTTGGGACGAACACTCTGCCGCAGACCGCACAGCGTTTTAGCTCCTTATCCCGGAAAATCTCTGCTTCCAGCATTCCGATTTGCGGCAAGACCGACCAGCGGAACCACTTACAGCAGACCGAGAAAGAAATGGTCTGGGGGCAGGTGTGGGTGTCCCCATCGTCAAGGAGCATACAGTTCCCGTCCTCATAACAGCAGCACTTCCGGCGGATCAGGGCGTTTGCCTGTTTCCTCTGTGCTGGTGTCATGCGGTAAAGGGAGCCGTCCGGCTTGCGCTCTATGGGCGGCAGTCGTTTATATGGGTTCTCTCTCATGTGTTCCCTCCATTTTTCCTTTGCCGTTCTCCCCGAAAAGGCTTCCTGCCCCATTCCTGCGGCGTGTTCCGGCGTTGGCATGCTCCCCGGACTTCGGGACATTTTGTCCCGAAGTGGCTCGTTGCGGTGCTTCCCCTGCCGGGGTATTCCTTTTCGGACGGTCATTCTGTTTTCAAGGTGCAGCTCATCGATGAACTACCTTAAGTCTACACCTAAAAGACCGCCCGCCCCGTATATCCATAAGGTCGGAAATCAGCCCGGAAAACTCTCTATTTCCACGCTCTCGGAATTATGGTAAAATGGAAAAAACAGAATGCCATTTTCGTTTAGGGAGGGCTCTATGTCAAAATTAAGTGATTTAATAAATGCAGAAGATAGTTTTCTGGTAAAATTAAGATGTGAAAATACTTTTGACGAAACGAAATATTTAGAAATTAAAAATCAAATCCTTATTGAAATGCCAAAGTGGAGAGCACAGGGATTTATTTTGAATTGTGATGTTGAAGTGTTAATTAGCTTGATTGACCAATTAGCGGGAGGAAGCCGCTTCTTTAGCGAGGAAACAGCAATCAGGGTTGAGGATGCTTGTATGGAAATAGAAGAAATTATAAACTGTTTAGGAAGTTAAGTCGTCATATATTAAGTAGACAAGGAGGGAGAGCATGGAACTATCCATACAAGAACGATTGAAAGACCTGCGTGTGGAGCGTGGGCTGACGCTGGAGCAGCTTGAGGAACAGGTAAATCTCTCCAAGTCTGCACTGGGCAGTTATGAAGCAAAGGACTTCAAGGACATCAGCCACTATGCCATTATCAAGCTGGCGAAGTTTTACGGCGTGACCGCCGATTATCTGCTGGGGCTGTCCCAAACAAGAAATCACCCAAACGCCGATCTTGCAGACCTGCGTTTGAGTGATGATATGATTGAACTATTGAAAAGCGGGCGGGTGGATAATTCCCTCTTGTGTGAACTGGCGGTACACCCGGATTTTCCCCGGCTGATGGCTGACCTTGAAATCTATGTGAACGGTATTGCTGGCAAACAAGTGCAGAGTGCAAACGCCATCGTAGACGCTGTGAGCGCAACCATTATGAAGCAGCACAATCCCGGCTTGTCCGACCCGCAGTTAAGACAGCTTATCGCCGCCCATATTGACGATGACAGCTTTTGCCGCTATGTGATACAGCAGGACATAAACAAGATAGCCCTCGACCTGCGGGAAGCCCATAAGGACGATTTTTTCAGCGTCCCGGAGGACAATCCTCTGGAAGATTTTTTGCAAGCCGCAGAAGCAGCGTCCACTCCGGGCAGCGACCCGGAACAGGCGGCGATGGCGTTTATCTGTAAACGGCTCAAGCTGAACTATGGGAAGCTGTCGGAGGAAGAAAGAAAGTGGCTGAAAAGGATTGCGCAGAAGTCGGACTTGCTGAAAAATCCGAACCCACAGCGGGGGAGAAAATAAGAGAGCGATAAACAAGAAATCTGAAAGGAGTTATCCATATGAGTTATGATTTGATGGTTTTTGAGAGAACAAAAGCACCTACCACAAAAAAAGAATTTATGGCATGGTATGAAAAGCAAACGGAATGGGAGGAAGAACATGATTACCAAACGATTAGTGTTTCTTCTCCGGCTTTACAAAACTGGTTTATGGAAATGAAAGAAAAATTCCCGCCCATGAATGGGGAATATGCACCAAATGACGATGCTCTTGATGACGATGAAAATTTGGAGTTGCATATGGTTGATTACAGTATTGGGTATAATGTAATTTACGCTGCGTTTTCTTGGTCGGTGGCAGACGAGGCGTATGAACTTATGCGTAGTTTAGCTCAAAAACACAAGGTTGGATTTTTTGATGTGAGTGGAGATGATGGCGATATTATTTTGCCAGATGGGATTATGATAAAATAATATGATACATACCTATTCTCATTCTCACTTACCGGGAAAATAACAAAGCCAGTCGAGCCAGTCAACGGTCAAGATGAACGGCGCATTTCATGCGCCGCCGTTGACAGCCCCGCCCGTCTTTGCTAATGGGCAATCAAGGCGGGAAAGCCCTAAAATGGCTTCCCGCCCATTTCTAAGAACTGATAAGTCAGATTTGCTGAAAAATCCAAATCCACAGCGGGGACGGAAGTAGAGAACAATAAATAAGAATTTACAGGAGGAAAATCAATGGAGAACTTGATTAAGTTTTTAGAAGATAAGATAACGGATAAAATGTCTGTGGAAGAAATAGTTGATGTTTTTGAGCAGATGTGCAGCACACCGCTTGAAGAAGATATGGTTTTATTTGAAACCGGAACATTTACTGCTTTTTCAAAAGAACCATTTTTTCAAATTTCATTAGTTCGACAGTTTTCAAATGATGATGAAGAGTTTTATCAAATCCATGTAGTCATCTTGTATAAGCCAACCGCTGAAAATAAAATTTTCAGCGAAACAACATGGGACGAAGATTTAGACGAAAATATATTTGACTATATCAGAAAATCAGCGTCGTTTGCTTATGCAAGAAATCATGAATACATCGAGATAAAAATATATATGGACGAAACTTAACCTCTCATTTATCAGGGAGATAGCAAAGCCCTAAAATGGCTTCCCCGCCCATTCCAATTTTGAGAGAAAAATCTGTTTGCTTTTTGTGAGTGTGTCCACAAGTTCGGGACATTTTGTCCCGAAGTCCGGCGTGGGACGAGGAACGGGGGCTTTCATATACGCCCTGTCTGCTGACGAAACCAGCCCTGCGCTTGCGGCTCCACGACACGCAATCACAGCCCTGTTTTCCTGCTGCTTCAAATGCCCTTGCCCGACCCGGCGGCAACCTCATTTTCGCAGCAACGCCGACAGAGCGTATAACACACTACACTTTGCAAGCAAAGTCGTGTGCCAAGGGGCAAGCCCCTTTGGAAACCCCGGACAACAAAACAGGCTGAATATCTCGCACTTTTTCGGTGCTTGATACTCAGCCTTTATTTGTTGTCAGCAGCCCCCGTTTCGTGGTCTGCGTGTAGTTCCTTGTAAACTGACCTAAAGGAAATGCTTAATAACCCGCTAAAAATGATTTTTGGATTTGGAACAGGATCGGTTAAATATTATACCGGAAAAGGACTTGTGTCACACAATACGTTTCTAGATGTTCTTTTTAATGAAGGATTTCTAGGCTTTTCAATACTGTGGTGTTATATTGTTAAATCAATAAGAAAGAAAAGAGAAAAATTTCCTTTTACAGTAATTGCCTTTGTAGGAATGTCTGTTTTGCTCCTGACATTATCAGCTTTTAATACAAGGTTCTTTATGTTGGTACTATTTTTGATTGGTGTAGATATAACAGAGCAAGAACCAGTTGCTGAATAATCACAGATACTTTGATGAAAAAGGAGAATAGTTAGTATTGCAATGACTAAAGAAAAAAAGATATTATTCTCGACAATACAAGTAACGGCATTAACTTTGTTTGTGAAATTCTTGGGGCTAATTAAACAATCAGTCCTTGCGGCATGTTGCGGGGCTACAATGGAGACTGATGCCTTTTTCCTTGCAACTGGAACGATGGTGAATTTGAGCACGATTATTTTCTCTGCAATATCAATTTCACTGTTGACGATACACACGAATGTCCTCTTTCAACAAGGGAGAGAGGCATCAAACAGGCTTATAAATGCTGTTTTAAAGTTTTTTGTGCCAGTGGCAGTTGTATTGACGGTGATATTTTATTTTTTTTCACCGGTGATTGCTAAAATTCTTGCCCCTGCATATCAAGGAAATGAGCTGGCAATATTAGCTGACTATATTCAGACAATGTCGGTTTCCTTTATTCTTTGGTGCTATTTCCTTACAGTCAATGTTGTGCTGGAAACAGATAAACAGTTTGTTCAAGGAAAAGGTCAAGGCCTTTTCCAAAACGTTTTTTTAATTCTGGGAGCGGTGCTCCTTTATCCAAAATACGGCATGAAAGTGCTGATCTACGCATTCCTGCTTTCTGGAGTTGCGCAGTGTATTTTAGTTACATGGTATGCCCGTGACAGATTTAGAATAGTTGTGAGAAGTAGAGAGTCAAACGGATATGTTAAACGGTTGGTTGCAGTAGCATTTCCGTTACTTCTAGGCAATGCAATGTATGAAGTTAATACGATTGTTGATGGACAGGTTGCAACGAGCTTAGGAGCGGGTGGGGCTTCTATTTTAAATTATGGAGCAACAATCAATGACATGGTTGTAGGCGTCATTGTTACATCGGTTTCAACGGTTTTGTTTTCTCATTTTAGCACATGGATTGCAAAAAATGAAATTGATATGGTGGAATTGAATTTAAAGCGAATCTTGGAAATTTTGTCATTGATTTTGTTTCCTATTATGATTATGTGCGTAATCGCAGGAGATCAAATTGTAGAGATATTCTATGGTCGTGGAAGCTTTGGATTAAAAGAAATAGGTATGACATATGGTGTGGTGATTGGTTATGCACTTGGGTTCTTGTTTCAAGCAGCTCGATCGAATCTAGTTAAAGTATATTATGCGTTTCAGGATTCAAAACGGCCAATGGTTAATGGATTACTGGCAATCTGTTTGAATGTAGTATTGAGCATTACATTGTCAAAACCATTGGGAGTGGCGGGTATTGCATTAGCTACAAGCATATCTATGGCGTTTGTTACTGTTTTACTGCTCGTAGGTGTTAAGCGATATCTACCGAATTTTTCAATGATGAAAAGTTACAGAGAATTAGGGAAAGGGGCTTTTTCTGCGGGAATAGCGACAGCTGTTGCATTTGGCTTAAAAAGAATTCTGCACGCGAATTTGATTGCGTCCTTCTTTGTTGAAGGGATTGTTGATGTGCTGTTTTATATCGGTTCGCTTTTCTTTTTGAAATCAGAGAATATTAGAGTAGCCCAGAAGTACGTGAAATCAAGATTAGGGAGGTAATGGAAAAGTGTCAATTAAGAGTGTTTATAAGAAGATTCGATTTTACGTTAGAGATGTTTTTCATAATAAAAAACAAAGAAACAGCCTTCGGAATTCCAATTTTTCACTTATTACAAGCGATTGTACGGGTGGATGTGTTGCAAAAGACTTGAGAGTTCGCATGAACTCCCCAACACGTAATTTTTATTTTAATGCTGATGATTATATTAAGTTCTGCAAAAATCTTGATTATTATTTAACACTTCAGCCAGAGCTATATACCGGTAATTATTCTGGGGAGGGGTCAGAGTATCTCATGGCATCTCTCGGAGACTTGAAGATGTTTCTTGTTCATTATTTGAGTGTTGAACAATGCCGAGATGAATGGATTCGTCGGAGAGAACGAGTAAATAAGGATAATTTGTTTTTTGTAATGAATGATCGTAACTATTGCACGGAAGAAGACATTAAAGCGTTTGATGAGCTTCCATATGATAATAAAGTCTGCTTTACACATATCAGATATCCACAATATAAATCTACATATTATATTTCAGGAAGCGAAAAAGACGATTATTTGAAAAGCGTCATGGACTATGTGCATCAGTGGTGGATTAAAAGATATTATGACCAGTTTGACTTTGTAACATGGCTTAATAATGGCGGCTCGGAATGGACACAAAGTCTTTGACAGGAGATTTAAAATGAGTGACAATCTGTTAGCAAGCAAGCAAGCAAGCAAGCAAGCAAGCAAGCAAGCAAGCAAGGGAATACTATATTGATGTTCTAAAGGGAATGGCAATGCTGGCTGTTATCCTTGTTCATTTTAATAATGCATGGAACGCGCCGATCGGCATTTTGAATAAGGCTTCCGCAATAGGAGCAAGATGTCCACAGTTGTTTTTCATCATTTCGGCTTACTTGACATGGACGGCGTTGGATAAGAGACCAGTTGGCCATATCGAATTCTTGAAGAAACGGTATAAAAGAATGGCTCCGCTGTATTGTGTGTCATTGGTAACTGCCGTGCTGATTCCAACCTTTAAGGTTTTCAATATCAGTCTAGGAAATTACATATCTCACATCGTATTTTTGAATGGCTTGAATCCGAAGTGGTGCAATGGAATCATAGGTGTGGAATGGTATATTGCAAATTTGGCGTTGTTTTATTTGATGGTTCCGTGCTTGCGCAAGCTGATAACGAACTTAAATACGGCGGTTATAGCGTTTCTTGCTTCGGCTGTGATCTCATCAGGTGTCTTGGTAATTGTTAATCATGTGTTTTCTGCACAGATGGCAGAAAATAATGCATATGAGGCATATTTCCATACAAGTTTTATCGTATATCAGATTCCAGTGCTGATAGTTGGAATCATTCTGTACTACCTAATAAAAGAAATTGCAGAAGGAAAAATTTCAAGGTGTCTTGCAGTTGACATCTTTGGACTGGCGGCAATGGCAACGTCAATCGGGTTTGTTGTTCTGCACTTGAATAAGCGGTACATGACAAGCTCGCTGATTGCAGGATTGCTATTTGGTCTCCTGTTCTTGCTGTGTAGTGGAATTGACAATAAGTTCTTTGCAGGGAGAGTGTTCAAGCCTTTTATATTCGTTGGAAAGCATAGTTATGGAATATACTGCTTCCACCAGATCGTCATAAACTGCATAATGAGATATGCCTTCAACAAGGAAAATCTCTTGCAGTGGGGAATGGCGTATCTGGCAATCGCTACGATTTCCTGTCTGGTAGGATATGCGACTGAAAAGGCGGAAAAGCAGTTGGTAGCATAAGAGAGGGGAGGTGTCCAAGATGAATGACTTGTTTTTACATGATTCACAGGACACCTCCCCAATTGTTTCCTCTGACCGTGTCCTTTACACGCCAACATCATTTGCAAAGTCTGCACTGCTTTATCTTCAGGAAATCGGTTTTCTGCAGGCCAAACAGCCTCACACTTCCTCGCGCACCCATCTGTCCTCTTACCTGTTTTTCTGCGTCAATTCTGGCTCGGGTGAACTGGAATACCAAGACAAGAGGCACAAGCTGACAACTGGGGACTGCGTGTTCATCGATTGCCAGCAACCGTATTCCCATAGTACAGATAAAGATCTGTGGTCGTTGTCGTGGATTCACTTTTCCGGTGTGACTATGCAGGACATCTACAGGAAATATCAAGAACGCGGAGGTTGCCCAGTATTCCATCCGGAGAATATTACCGCATTTACAGAACTGCATAAGTCCCTTTTTACGCTTGCCTCGTCAGATGATTACATCCGGGATATGCGGATTAACAGCGGTTTAAATGAACTGCTGGTGCTACTCATGAAAGAGTCATGGCATCCAGCAGAGCGTTCAGATGCTATATTGAAAAAGCAGAACCTTGAACCGATCCGAGATTATCTGGATAAGCATTACACTGAAAAAGTTTCGCTGGATGCATTGGCAGACCAGTTCTTTATAAGTAAGTTTTATCTGACCCGTGTGTTTAAGGAACAGTTCGGAGTGAGTATCAATACCTATGTACTAAATCTCCGCATTACAAAAGCCAAGCAGATGCTACGCTTTACGGATAAGAAATTGGAAGATATCGGATATCAGTGCGGTTTGGGTGCACCGCATTATTTCAGCCGTATCTTTAAGCAGGTCGAGGGGATTACACCATCAGAGTTCCGTGAAAAGTGGTAAACGTTGTATTGACTCTAATGAGGTCGGGCGGATGTAACTGATTTCTTCATAAGAGGGCAATATTGTGTAAGCGATTTGCCCCGAAGGGCAAGATAGTGAATTCAGTTTTGATTCGGGATTCGTTAAAATAATATACGGTATTACAAGAAAACCATGCAGAAGACTGCAAAGACAATAGGAAAGTTGAGGTCAATATATGTCTAAAGTTGCGCTGATTACCGGTATCACCGGTCAGGATGGTTCCTATCTGGCAGAGTTCCTTCTGGAGAAAGGCTATGAGGTCCACGGCATCGTCCGCCGGGCTTCCATCTCCAACACCGCTCGTATCGACCATCTGATCGAGAAGAACGCTATCACCCTGCATGACGGCGACCTGTCCGATTCCTCCGGTCTGATCCGTCTGGTGGGTGAGATCAAGCCCGACGAGATCTACAATCTGGCTGCACAGAGCCATGTTCAGGTCTCCTTCGATGCACCCGAGTACTCCGGCGATGTGGACGCACTGGGCGTTCTGCGTGTGCTGGAGGCCGTCCGTGTCTGCGGTCTGACCAAGACCTGCAAGGTGTATCAGGCTTCTACCTCCGAGTTGTACGGCAAGGTCGAGGAAGTTCCCCAGCGCGAGACCACCCCGTTCCATCCCTACTCTCCGTATGCTGTCGCAAAGCAGTATGGCTTCTGGATGGTCAAGGAGTACCGCGATGCTTATGGTATGTTCGCTGTTAACGGCATCCTGTTCAACCATGAGTCCGAGCGCCGTGGTGAGAACTTCGTCACCCGTAAGATCACGCTGGCTGCCGGTCGTATCGCCGAGGGTCTGCAGGATCATCTGGAGCTGGGCAACATGGATTCTCTGCGTGACTGGGGTTACGCTAAGGACTATGTCGAGTGCATGTGGCTGATCATGCAGCAGGATAAGCCGGAAGACTTCATCATTGCTACCGGCGTGCAGCACACTGTCCGCGACTTCACCGAGAAGGCTTTCGCAGCTAACGGCATCACCATCCGCTGGGAGGGTACCGGCATCGACGAGAAGGGCTATGATGCAACTACCGGCAAGATGCTGGTTTGCGTGAATCCTCAGTGGTTCCGTCCCACCGATGTGGACAACCTGTGGGGCGACCCCACCAAGGCAAAGACCGTTCTGGGCTGGAATCCGCAGTCCACTACTTACGAGCAGCTGGTGGAGATCATGGCAAAGCACGACCGTGAGCGTGCAAAGCGCGAAAAGGCACTTAAGGCAGTTCTGTAATTTGGAAAGAAGGCAATTCTGTTATGATGGAAAAGAATGCTAAGATTTATGTCGCAGGTCATCGCGGCATGGTGGGCTCTGCAATCGTTCGTGAGCTGCAGCGTCAGGGCTACACCAATATCATTACCCGCACCCACAAGGAGCTGGACCTGACCCGTCAGGATGCTGTGGAAGAGTTCTTCACACAGGAGAAGCCGGAGTATGTGTTCCTTGCTGCTGCCAAGGTCGGCGGCATCGTGGCAAACCAGGAAGCACTGGCCGATTTCATGTATGACAACATGACGCTGGAAATGAATGTCATACATTCCGCATGGCAGAATCAGTGCAAGAAGCTGCTGTTTTTAGGCTCTTCCTGCATTTATCCGAGAATGGCTCCGCAGCCGATGCCGGAGAGCTGTCTGCTCACTTCCGAGCTGGAAAAGACGAACGAAGCCTATGCGCTTGCAAAAATTTCCGGTCTGAAATACTGCGAGTTCTTAAACCGCCAGTACGGAACGGATTATATTTCTGCAATGCCGACCAATCTTTACGGACCGAACGATAACTATCATCCGACCCAC
>ENA-OQID01001335-OQID01001335.1-human-gut-metagenome-genome-assembly--contig:-NODE-1335-length-9729-cov-3.604434_pt1 | contig 9729 bp, 5 predicted proteins | sample MGYA00242567_ERZ504727 | MGnify/ENA primary metagenome ERZ504727 (study PRJEB26092, sample SAMD00036215) | human gut metagenome | host: Homo sapiens | study: EMG produced TPA metagenomics assembly of the...
AAGTACTCCCCCCATCTATCAGCATGGCGCCGCGGCCGGAACGAAGCAGAATTCCATCCCCCTGTCCCACATCCAGAAAATAGCAGGCCAACGGCAGCGTGCGATACTGCTGATAAGCAAGCATCCCGGCAAGCAGCAAGGCATGCAAAAGCAGGATGCAGCGCCGTTCCCTATTGCTCCAAAATTGTAGCCATGGAAAATCCGCCCACACAAACAGCGCTGCATAATAAAGCACCAAACAATAGGCAGGCAACTTGCCGATAACCACCGTGCTGTACGGCAGGTCGGCAAAAAAACGCGCCTGCGTCAGCACCTGCGCCGTCAGCCAGGCAGCAAGCTGCAACAGATACTCGCCGCAGACAGGCAACAGTGCACCCACGAGTGCCAACTGCGCCGCGATTTCCAACACCGGCACCAGTACGATATTGCTTACCAAGGCAATCAGCGAAAATTGTTGAAAATAGTAAATCTCCAGCGGCAGTACAGCTAGCTGTGCTGCCAGTGAAACCGCTGCCGCTTCGCCTATCGGCGCAGGCAAAGCCTGCGGCAGCAGCCTTTGGCATGCAGGCAGCAGCCACAAAAGACCGGCTGCCGCCCCGAACGATAGCTGAAAACCGATATCGGCCAGCCATAACGGCTGCAGAAACAACAGCAGCGCCGCCACCAAGCACAGCAAACGCCCGCGCTCCGCACCACTGCCGCCAAGCAGCAGGACGCTGCTCATAGCCAGCGCCCGCAGCACCGGCGGACGCAAGCCGCAGAGCAGCGCATAGGCAGTAAGTAAAGTTATAACTATAACCTTGCGCCAGGGCAGCGGTACCCACTGCAGCAAAGCAAGCAGCAAACCTGTCAGGAGCACAATATGCGTACCCGAAACAGAAAGAAGATGCGCCAAGCCGTTATCCGTAAACAGCTCACGTGTTTCTTCGTCCAGCCTGCCGCTGCCGCCAAGCACCATGCCGCTCAGCAGCGCCCCATATTCAGCGCCGGCTGCTGCTTCCATGCGCTCGCTCAGCTTTTTGTTCAACAAAGCAAAATGCTGCCACCACAAAACCTGCGGCTCTGTCTTTAGCAGCTTCGCCTTGCTCAAACGTCCGCCAAGCTCCTGCACTCTGTTGTAGCTCGCAGCATCAAAGCCGCCGGGATTACGCAAGCTGTCCAGCTGCTCCAGCGTCCCCTTAAGCACCACACAGCCTGCCTGCGCCAGCTCGCCCTTCACGCTCACGCGCAAACGTCCGCTGTAAGCAAGCTCCGTGTCGCTATACACCTTGTAGCAGCGCAGAACCGCACTACTAAAGCCATCCTGTCTGCGCACGCTCAAAGGTTCCACCGCGCCATACACAACCAGCTGCCGCCCAAAGCAGGCAGCAAGCTGCTGCTCGGCGGTCGGCGGCACGGTAAGCAGACGAAAAAACAGTACGCAAAGCAGCATGAAGGGCAAAAATAATCGTAGATAACGTGTTTTCTGCAGCACTAATCTACCTCCACATAATCACGCAGCTTTGCCAGCTTGGCTTTGCCTATTCCCGGCACACGCAGCAAATCATCCGCGCTGGTAAAACGCCCGCTGTTTCTTGTTTCTACAATACGCTGCGCCAGCGCAGGACCTATGCCCGGCAGCTGCTGCAGCTCACCGGCGCTTGCGCTATTAATGCGCACACTCTGCATCATGCTGCTGTTTCTGCCTGAGCCTGCTTTAGCACTGCCAGACTTTCCTGACGTACTCTCACCTAAACCGGACTTTGCCTGAGCGTTTTTCCTCTGCGTGCTGCTTGTCCGTGCAGCCTTCTGCACAGGCACTCGTATCTGCATGCCATCGCGCACCTTACGCACCAAGTTGACACGTTCGCTGTCGGCATTTTCCGTCAAGCCGCCGGCAGCAGCAATGGCTTCTTCCACTCTGCAGTTGGTAGGCAGGTCGTAAATTCCCGGCTCCAGCACGGCGCCGCTCACCTGCACGCGTACTGTTTTTACCTGCGCTGCTTTGGATGCGACAGCGCCTTGCGCGGACTGCGGCAGGCTGCTGCCGGGTAGCGTTTTCTCCTTATCGTTGGTGCTTATAATACTGGTGATGATGCAGCCTGTGAGGAGAATGGCGATGAAGATTAGTTTTTTTACTTTTGCTTGCATGGGGATACCTCCTTAGGGTGTTTGGGAAAATATTTTAGAACAAAAATAGAGCCTATCTTAAAGAGCCTCTCCTAGGGGAGAGGTGCCGAGCTTGTCGAGGCGGAGAGGGGTTTTTTTGTGCAACTGTTTTCTGAACTCTATCCCCTCTCAGTCACCCTTGCGGGTGACAGCTCCCCCCTAGGGGAGCCTCCTTTAAATTAATCGCTGGATAAACATCACAAAAAAACAAAAAGAGCCCCCAAGAATAACAATTACGTTATTCTCAGAGACTCTGAAAATGTAAGCGTTATTTAGTACTACTAAATAATGTCATTGCTGACATGCACTGCTTATTTTTTTGTCCGCGCTACAGTCTGCGGAAACTGCCTGTTGCAGGACAGCTGTAACTGCGGTGGTCGCGGTTAGTAATTAGTGGTTAGTGGCCAGTAATACTAAAGCTCGCGACAGATTTTATTTCTAATTTTATTTATCCCCTCTTCTTGCTCACTATCCGCTCGCAACGGGGATTCGTTCCACCATTTCACTTTCTCGCTTCGCTATTGCTCGCGACAAAGTGGGTGTCACTTCGCTACGATGTTTACCAGACGGCCGGGTACGCAGATAACCTTACGTACGGTTGCATCGCCGATGTGAGCCTGAACGTTAGCGTCAGCCATAGCAATCTTCTCCAGCTCTTCCTTGGTAGCTTCAGCCGGAACAGTCAGACGACCGCGAACTTTGCCGTTAACCTGCAGAACGATTTCTACATTGTCAACCTTCAGGGCTTCTTCATCGCACTCAGGCCAGCTTTGTTCATGTACGCTGCTGTTGGCATCGATAGCACCGCGCCACAGCTCTTCGGTGATATGCGGAACAAACGGGCTCATCATCTTGATAAGGTCGGAAATTGCTTCGTAAACCAGACCAGCATTCGGCTCTTTAGCAGCTTCTTTATAAGCATAGAGAGCGTTAACCAATTCCATCATAGTGGAAATAGCAGTGTTGAAGTTGAAGCGGGTTTCGATATCGTTGGTAACCTTCTTAATGCTGCTATGCAGTACACGGCGCAGGTCCTTATCTGCTTCGCTCAGGTTGCTGTGATCGTATTCGGTAACCTTTTGTGCCAGAACAGCTTCAAATGCTTGTACAATACGCCAGATACGGTTCAGGAAGCGGAAGGAGCCTTCAACGCCCTGGTCGCTCCACTCCAGCTCTCTTTCAGGAGGAGCAGCGAAGAGGATGAACAGACGCGCGGTATCAGCACCGTATTTGGAAAGAATTTCTTCAGGGGAAACAACGTTGCCCAGAGATTTACTCATCTTAGCACCGTCTTTGATTACCATGCCCTGAGTCAGCAGGTTGCTGAACGGTTCATCGTAATCAACCAGGCCTGCATCGCGCAGAACCTTTACAAAGAAGCGGGAATACAGCAGATGCAGAATAGCATGCTCAATACCGCCGATATATTGGTCTACAGGACCCCAATAGTTATTGAGCTCCTTGTCAAACGGCATCTTGTCGTTGTGTGCGTCGGTATAACGCAGATAGTACCAGGAGGAGCACAGGAAGGTGTCCATGGTATCGGTTTCACGGGTTGCGTCAGCACCGCATTTCGGGCATTTGCAGTGAACAAATTCTTCGGAGGTTGCCAGCGGAGATTTAGCACCGGCATTGAAGCTTACGTCCTCAGGCAGGCGAACCGGCAGCTGGTCTTCCGGAACCAGAACCTCGCCGCAGTGCGGGCAATAAATGATAGGAATCGGAGCGCCCCAATAACGCTGACGGCTGATCAGCCAATCGCGCAGACGATAGTTTACACGGCGTTTACCGAAGCCTTCAGCTTCAGCCTTATCCATGATAGCGCTCATAGCCTTGTGCATTTCCATGCCGGTGAATTCGCCGGAGTTAACCAGCATGCCTTCTTTTTCTTCGTAAGCGCAGGTCATTTCTTCCAGCTTCAGCTCTTTGCCAATAGGGCAGATGGTAACGATTTTTTCAATGCCGTATTTGTCAGCAAACATCCAGTCACGTTGGTCACCAGTAGGAACGCCCATTACAGCGCCGGTACCGTAATCATACAGTACATAGTTGGTTACCCAGATTTCTACCTTGCGGCCGGTGAACGGGTTGATGCAGTATACGCCGGTGAATACGCCCTCTTTTTCGGATTCGCTGGAGGTACGTTCAATTTCGGACTGATTGCGTACACGCTCGCAGAAGGCGTTGATTTCGTCAGCCTTCGGATTGTTTTCGCAAATCTTTTTAATCAGCGGATGCTCAGCAGCCAGAGCCATGAAGGTTACGCCGTAAGCAGTATCCGGACGGGTGGTGTAAACAGCAACAGTATCGTTAAGTGCCGGGATTTCAAAGGAGAATTCCAAGCCTTCGCTACGGCCGATCCAGTTATGCTGCATGGTTTTTACGCGCTCGGGCCAGCCCGGCAGCAGGTCAAGATCCTTCAGCAGCTCATCAGCATAATCGGTGATTTTGAAGAACCATTGGCTCAAATCCTTTTTAACAACCTCATGGTCGCAGCGCCAGCATTTGCCGTCGATAACCTGCTCGTTAGCCAATACGGTGTTACAGGTGTCGCACCAGTTTACGGCAGATTCCTTTTTAACTGCCAGACCGCGTTTGTAGAACAGCTCAAAGAACCATTGAGTCCATTTGTAATAATCTTCCTTACAGGTGGTAACCTCGCGGTCCCAATCGTAGGACAGACCGAGAGCCTTCAGTTGGCGAGTCATGTTAGCGATGTTTTCCAGAGTCCATTTTTTAGGCGGAATATTGTGTTTGATAGCAGCGTTTTCAGCAGGCATACCAAAGGAGTCCCAACCCATCGGATGCAGAACGTTGAAGCCCTTCATGGTGCGGAAACGTGCGATTACGTCGCCGATGGAATAGTTACGAACGTGACCCATGTGCAGGTTGCCGGACGGATAGGGGAACATTTCCAGAACGTAGGATTTAGGCTTATCCTTATCCATCTCTACTTTAAAGGTTTTGTTTTCTTCCCAGTATTTTTGCCATTTAGCTTCAATATCATGGGGAGCATACTTTTCTTGAATCATTTCATTACCTCCCAGGTATTATAGTTGGTCGAAAATAAAAAATCCCCGACCTTAAAGAAGGTCAGGGACGAAAAATTCGCGGTACCACCCTGATTGCGGCTACAGCCGCCACTCAATTAGCCTTAACGCAGCATCACGTCCGCACATTTCCTTGCGGCTTCTTCACGGTGAGTTCATCTGCCCTAACTGCCGGCTCGCATCAACCGCCGACTTTCTGTAAGATACTGCAGACTACTGCTCCGCTTCACAGAATTTGAATAAAAATATATTGTATATTATATAACGCCAAACAGGAAAAGTCAAACTTCCGCATCGGCATTTATTTTTTCTTTTTCTTCGGCACCAGCTTCTGCCCCAGCTGTCCTTTGACGATAATCAGCTGGTCACGCAGCTCGGCCGCCGCCTCGAAATCCAGCGCCTTCGCCGCCTCCTGCATCCGTCTTTCCAGCTCGCGGGCCAGCGTGTTCAGTTCCTTAGTTGATTTCTGCTTCAGCTTCTTACTGCTACCATAGGACGTTGCCTCCTCGGTGTCTGCCACCTTCGTCAGCTTAATCAGCTGGCGCTGCTCCTTGTAAATCGTCTTAGGAGTAATGTGGTGCTCCTCGTTGTACGCCTGCTGCTTTTCACGGCGGCGATTAGTTTCGTCTATCGCCCGCTGCATGCTGTCGGTAATACGGTCGGCATACATAATAACACGACCGTGAGCATTACGCGCAGCGCGTCCGATAGTCTGAATCATCGCCGTATCACTGCGCAAAAAGCCTTCCTTATCGGCATCCAGAATCGCAATCAGCGATACCTCGGGCAAATCAAGGCCTTCACGCAGCAGGTTAATGCCTACCAGCACGTCAAACTTACCGGCACGCAGGCTGTCGATGATCTCCGCTCTTTCAATCGTGGCGATTTCCGAATGCAGGTAGCGCACACGCACCCCTGCTTGCTTCAGATATTCCGTCAGGTCCTCCGCCATGCGCTTCGTCAGCGTAGTCACCAGCACACGCTCGCCTGCGGCGGCAACCTTGTTTATTTCGCCCAACAAATCGTCAATCTGTCCCTTAATCGGGCGGATTTCAATCTGCGGGTCCAGCAGTCCGGTCGGACGAATAATCTGCTCGACAACATTGTCCGCCTGCTCCAGCTCATACTTCGCCGGCGTAGCAGAAACATAAATCGCCTGCTTAATCTGTGCCTGAAACTCATCAAAGGTCAGCGGTCTGTTATCATAGGCCGAAGGCAGACGGAAGCCATGCTCCACCAGCATCTCCTTACGCGAGCGGTCACCGGCATACATAGCGCGAATCTGCGGCAGCGTTACATGCGACTCATCCACTACCAGCAAAAAATCCTTAGGAAAATAATTTACCAGCGTAAACGGCGGCTCACCGGCCTTACGGCCAGCCAGATGGCGCGAATAGTTTTCGATGCCGGAGCAATAGCCCATCTCCTGCATCATCTCGAGGTCATAATTCGTACGCTGCTCAAGACGCTGTGCCTCCAGCAGCCTGCCATGCTTATTCAGCTCATCCAGGCGCTCGTCCAGCTCCTCGCGGATATCATTCATAGCGCGTTCAAGATTCTCACGGCTCGTTACATAGTGGCTCGCCGGGAAAATTGCCACATGATTGCGCTGCGCCAGAATCTCGCCCGTCAGCACATCGAACTCTACAATGCGGTCAACCTCATCATCGAACATTTCAATACGCACTGCCTTCTCGCCGTAGGCCGCCGGAATAACCTCAATCACGTCACCGCGCACACGGAAGGTGCCGCGCTTAAAATCAATATCATTGCGCGTATACTGAATCTCCACCAGCTTATGTAAAATCTTCTGGCGGTCGATAATCTGCCCCAAGCGCAGCGACAGCACCATATCATAATACTCCTGCGGAGCGCCTAAGCCGTAAATGCAGGAAACACTGGCTACGATAATTACATCTTTACGCTCAAACAAAGCACTGGTCGCACTATGGCGCAGCTTATCAATCTCGTCGTTAATCGAAGCATCCTTTTCAATATACGTATCCGACTGGGGAATATACGCCTCCGGCTGATAATAATCGTAATACGAAACAAAATATTCCACCGCATTCTCCGGGAAGAACGCCTTCAGCTCACTCGCCAGCTGTGCCGCCAGCGTCTTATTATGCGCAATCACCAGCGTCGGCTTGCGCACCTTATTGATTACCTGCGCAATCGTATACGTCTTACCTGTACCCGTTGCGCCCAGCAAAACCTGCGTGCGCAGGCCCTGCTCTACGCCCTCCGCCAGGTTGGCAATCGCCTGCGGCTGGTCGCCGGCAGGCTCAAACGGAGCCTGAATTTTAAAATCCATGTTCATCACCAACTAAAAAACAAAAACCAAAACCGTAAAAATGAAAGTACAAAATATGCAATTGCAACGCCAGACTCAACCCTTACACATCCAGCTCAACACTTACCGGACAATGGTCGCTGCCGAAAACCTCATTGTGAATCTCCGCACTCCGCAGCTTAGCCGCAATCCTGTCCGACACCACAAAATAATCAATACGCCAACCCGCATTCTTCTCGCGCGCCTTAAAGCGATAGCTCCACCAGCTGTACTTAACCTCCTCCGGATGCAGATAACGGAAGCTGTCCGTAAATCCAGCGGCCTTCAGCTCACGGAACTTAGCACGCTCCTCATCCGTAAAGCCTGCATTCCTGCGGTTAGTCTTAGGATTCTTCAAATCAATCTCCTCAGCCGCCACATTCAGATCACCGCAGACAACAACCGGCTTCTTCGCATCCAGCTCCTGCAGATAAGCACGGAACACATCCTCCCACACCATGCGGTAATCAAGACGCGCCAGGCCATCCTTGGAATTAGGCGTATACACCGTCACCAGATAAAAGCTCTCAAACTCCAGCGTAATCACACGCCCTTCCTTATCATGCTCCTCCTGCCCCAGTCCATAGGTAACAGCCAAAGGCTTAACCCTCGTAAAAACAGCAGTACCGCTGTAGCCCTTACGCTCCGCACTGTTCCAATACTCCTCATAGCCGGGGAACACAAAATCAGCCTGCTCGCGCTGCATCTTCGTTTCCTGCAGACAAATAATATCCGGTGCTGCCTCCTGTAAAAATTCGGCAAAGCCCTTCGTCATGCAGGCACGTAAACCGTTAACATTCCAGGAATATAATTTCATAAGTTCAACCTCTTTTCCGTAAATTTATCTGACACCGCAACGGCAAAATCACCGTGCGGTTTTTATACTCTATTTGATTATTGTAACATTCCACGACCAAAAATAAAAGAGCCGCCCGCAGCGCAGCCTCGTCATCAGCGATGACAAAATGCGCACGGCAGCCCTTAAATTTTAGAATTTGATTTGCGACGGCTCGTAATCAACCGTTGTCTTGACGAAAGCAATCTCATTACAGTATGGATACTGCGGACAATACACGCATTCTTTCCATACCTTCTGCGGCAGCTTATCCTTCGCTGTTTCAATATAATCGCACTTGGCAAAAAATCCCGGCTGATAGGTCAGAGTGAAAAACATCGTCACTCCGCGCTCAATGCCCTCCTTTTCCAAATGCTCCACCAGCTGACGGCCTATACCTGTTTTCTGCAAGCTCGGTTCCACCGCCAGCGAGCGGATTTCTGCAAAGCGGTCCCAGACAAAATGCAGCGCACCGCAGCCCAACAAGCGGTTGTTTTCCACCGCTAAAATATAATCGCGCAGATTCTCATAAATTGCATTGCGCGCACGTGGCAGCATCAAGCCTTCCTTTGCATAATAATTCAGCAATTTGTGTATATGTTCTACATCGCCGAAAGTTGCCGGTCTAAAAACAATCATTTTTCAAACCCCCTCATTTGTATTCCCCATATCAGTTTATCTAACGTAACTGATTTTCTATATATTATCACGTATTACAGCAGAGTACAAGTATAAAAATGCAAAAAAAGAATTAATCAGTGTAATAAAATACTGATTAATTCTTTTTTCAAACAAGGTTACATTCTTTCCTTCAGCATGTCTGCCGCAGCACACAAAGCCACAATAATAGCAGCAGGTCGCGGCGGGCATCCAGGCACAGCAATATCAACCGGCACCACGTCAGCCGCACGTCCTACAACAGCATAAGTGCTGCCATAGGTTTCGCCGCCACAGGCACAGGCACCGCAAGCCATAACCATTTTCGGTTCAGGCATAGCGTCATAGGTCATACGCAGCGCCTGCTCCAGGTTGCGCGTAACTACGCCGGTAACCATCAGCATATCCGCATGACGCGGAGAAGCAACGAAGGCGATACCGTAACGGTGTAAATCATAAACAGGATTGCTCATCGCACCCAGCTCAAAGTCGCAGGCATTGCAGCTGCCAGCGTCAAGATGACGTACATGCAGAGAGCGTCCCAGCTTTGCCGTAACAGCCTCGCTGACCTCCACGGCACTGTCAGCCAGAATCTGCGCCAAAGCATCATGGTTCGTATGCACCAGCGCCTTACGCGCGCAGGCCTCCACACAGCGTCCGCAGAAAACGCACTTACTGTAATCTATTTTTGCTTTACCGTCAGCCAC
>ENA-OQID01001339-OQID01001339.1-human-gut-metagenome-genome-assembly--contig:-NODE-1339-length-9702-cov-3.576519_pt1 | contig 9702 bp, 8 predicted proteins | sample MGYA00242567_ERZ504727 | MGnify/ENA primary metagenome ERZ504727 (study PRJEB26092, sample SAMD00036215) | human gut metagenome | host: Homo sapiens | study: EMG produced TPA metagenomics assembly of the...
AACTACACGACCCGAAATACCATTCTCAGCAGCAACTACTGGATACTTGATATGATCAGCGAGCCATCCGTTTACAGATCCGCCAGGGAATTGAGGCTGCTGCTCTACCACCTCGAAGATCTTGTTCTGCTCCTCCTCATGCTTTGGAGGTTCTGGAGCTGCAATCTCCTCAACGGCCTTGAGCACTGTACCACCTGCCTCGTCGTTACCCTTAACGTCGAAAGCACCGATAGCAGTCTTGGTTTCCTTCAACTCATCCTGAGTCTTCATTTCCTCCTCAGGTTTAACCTCAGAGTCCTTCTTGATGACAGGAGGTGTAAAGGCGATAGAAGACTTAACCTTCTCTACCTTCTGCACCTGCTCCACCTTAGGAGTCTCGGTCTTCTTCTCAACCTTGGCCTCCTTCTTTGCCTCAAGGAGAGATGCCTCCATTTCAGCCTCGAACTTAGCCTTCTGAGCTTCCTGATATGAGTTATAAGCTGCAAGTCCTAAATATGCAACCGCTGCGACGGCAGCAACGAATATCATTGAAACGATATTACGCTTGCTTGTACCTCTACGCAGTTGGTAAGCACCATAGACCTTATTACGACCTTGGAAGACTATGTCAGCCCATTCATTTGATATAAGATCAATTTTTGCCATTTTCTTTAAAATGTTTAATTTTAGAAAACTATCAACATCGTTTACTTAACGCCGGCTGCCTTCAGAAGGCGCATGTCGTCGTCGTTTACTTTGTCGATAACGTACTTACCTATTGCACAAATCTGCATTTCATCGAGAGCATCTACAAGGTTCTTATAGGATGCAGTATCCAAAGCCTTGATGATGATTGTCAGTGCAGGAACCTTACCTGTTTCCAGTTCACCCTTCTTGATCTTGTCAAGTTTGGCGTTGTAAACAGAGTCGCTCATGCTCTTGTCTTTTGCACGCTCTGAATCGAGAAGTTTCTTTGCTGCCATGATGTTCTTGACAGGTGTGTAACCCCCCTCAGTCCTGTGGTTGATCAAGACGCTGCGGATACCGTCAGCACCCCATGTTGTCTTCTTCAGACATGCAGGGTTGTCATACTGTGGAATACCGTCTACGTGATAGATCTGGTCGTTGCCTGCAAGGTACAGAGTCAGAGTCTGTGACGCCTTGGTAGCAGAACGGTCCTGCTCGTTCACGTTCTTATCATTACTTGGCATGGTGAGCTGCATTGACTGAGGCTTGCTCAGAGAAGTACAGAGCATGAAGAAGGTGATAAGAAGCATCATCATATCCACCATAGGGGTGAAGTCGACGCGGGTCTCGGCTTTTTTCTGTCTTGAACCTTTTTTCTTTGCCATATTATTCAGCCTCCTCCTTCTTTAATGTAGTGATAAGATAATAACGGTTCTCACTCATGTCCTGAAGCTCAGACATCATCTTCTTTACAACCTTGTATGGAGTTGCGGCGTCAGCCTTGATAGCAACCTTCATCTTGTCGCCAAAAGAAGAGTTGCGTGCGGCGTCTACCCAGCACTGGAATTCACTCATGCCTCCGTTGATGGAGTCAGTAGGAATACCCATTTCCTTCTGAAGATTGTTGACGTCTCCTGCTTCATGCTTGAGAACATCAGACATTTTATTCATAGGCATACCGAAGGAAGCGAGTCCAACGAAGTTCTTCTCCTGCATAGCAGAGAGAGAGAGTCCTGAGAACTTGCTCTTGAATCCTTCGAGCATCTCCTGCATATATCCTGGCTTGTCAAGTCCGATAAAGATCTTACCATCCTTGTCAACGATAATCTGCAGAACTTCTGTTTCTGGAACCTTGATCTCTGACACTGAGCCCGGCGCATTTACCTTCACTGCCTCATTCTTCACGAACGTTGACGTCAACATGAAGAAGGTAAGCAGAAGGACCATAACGTCAGACATAGGGGTCATATCTATCCAGACGTCGGCTTTCTTAATCTTTATCTTACCCATAATGAATAAAGTTTTAAAGGGTTAGTAATAAAGATTAAGCCTCTTCTGTATGGTTAGCTTCGTATGTCTTTGCGATAGTGTAACCAACCTCGTCAAGAGCGTAAGTGAGCTTATCGATCTTGTTTGAGTAGTAGTTATAAGCAACAACGGCGCACCATGAAGTCAAAATACCAGAAGCAGTGTTGACGAGGGCCTCAGAAATACCGGTAGAGAGCTCGAGAGAGTCACCACCACCACCGGCTGCAAGAGCGGCGAACGACTTGATCATACCCACAACGGTACCGAACAGAGCGGTAAGAGTACCAAGTGTTACGAGAGTTGCCAGGATCGGCATGTTCATCTGAAGAGTAGGCATCTCAAGCTGAACAGCCTCCTCGTGAGCCTGCTGGATCTTAGAAACCTTCTGCTCCTTCTTCAAACCTGGAGTATTCTCCATCTCTGAGTAAGCCTTCAAAGAAGCTGTAACAACGTTACCTACAACACCCTGCTGCTTGTCGCAAAGCTGCTGAGCCTTAGCCATATCGCCGGCTGAAACTGCTGCCTTAACGTTAGCAACGAACTTAACGAGGCTGCTCTTGCCGTTTGCAGTGCGGAGAGCCAGACCACGCTCTACTGAAAGTGCGATCACAGTGAAGAGAAGTGTGATGATGACAGGAACGACGATACCTCCCTTGTAGATAGTACCGAGCAAGTTGCCTGGAAGTGGAGCGTTTGCGTTGTCGCCACCCTGGAAGTTACCTGGGTTACCGAGAACGAACTCGTAGAAGCATACACCTGCGATGAAGCAGAGTACGATGATCCAAAACGCTGCGCGAACGCCCTGAAAGCCCTGCTTCTTAGCCTTGGCTGGGGCTTTTGTCTGTGAATTTGCCATAATTTTGTTGAATTTGATTTTTAAGTTATTAATAAATTTAAGTTATATTCTCGATTAGCGCCTTTTGAAGGCTGATTTAAAGTTTGTCTCGAAGGTCAACATAGTGATTTATGCACTTCTTATCCGTGCAAAGATAGTAATTTAATATTGACTTTGATAAAAAGTTAAATCATTTTAACTACCTTGATGCGATTTTTTTCCTTTCAGAGTGCTTTTCTATATGCTTCGAGTGTTTTTATCCGCAATATTTTCCATCAGCGCATCATAAAGACACGCTGTTCGTCTGTCATGCCAGCAGCGCCAATGTGTCCTTGATGCGTTTCATCGCCTCGCGGATATTGTCGTCGCTTGTGGCATAGCTCATGCGGAAGCAGTATGGGTCGCCGAATGCGTCGCCGCCCACTGTTGCCACGTGGCCCACTTCGAGCAGGAACATGGCGAGATCCGTTGAGTTTTCTATCTTCTTCCCGTTGTAGCTCTTGCCGAAGAAGCTGCTGCATTTAGGGAACAGGTAGAAGGCGCCTTCCGGTTTGTTCACTTCCAGTCCCGGTATGTCCTTGGCGAGTTCCACGATAAGGTCGCGGCGTCTTTCAAACGCTTTCCTCATTGTCTCCACGCATTCCTGCGATGTGGTATAGGCAGCCTCTGCCGCTTTCTGGCTCACTGAGCAAGGGCCGCTCGTATACTGTCCCTGCAGCTTGTTGCATCCTTTCACTATCCATTCCGGAGCTGCTATGAATCCTATTCTCCATCCTGTCATGGCGTATGCCTTAGACACTCCGTTCACGATTATCGTTCGCTCTCTCATTCCCTCTATGTGGGCGATGCTGCTGTGCTTGCCCACGTAGTTGATGTGTTCGTAGATCTCGTCGGCGAGCACATACAGTCCTTCATGTCTTTTTATCACCTCAGCAAGCCCTCTGAGTTCTTCTTCAGAGTACACGCTGCCTGTAGGGTTGCTTGGCGAGCACAGGATGAGCATCCTTGTCTTTGGCGTTATGGCAGCTTCGAACTGCTCCGGTGTCATCTTGAAGTTCTGTTCGAATCCGGCTTCAACGATAACCGGTTCTCCTCCGGCAAGTTTCACCATCTGCGGATAGCTCACCCAGTATGGAGCAGGGATTATCACCTCTTCTCCATCATTTACGAGTGCCATCACCGTGTTGCACACACTCTGCTTGGCACCGTTAGACACGAGAATCTCGTTTGTTGAGTATTCCAGTCCGTTTTCCTTCTTCAGCTTTTCGACGATAGCCTTTCTCAGTTCGATATATCCCGGCACTGGCGAGTATCTCGAGTAGTTCTCGTCGATAGCTTTCTTGGCCGCCTCCTTGATATGGTCAGGTGTGTTGAAGTCCGGTTCTCCCACGCTCATGTTGATAACGTCGATACCTTGCGCTTTCATTTCTCCGCTTTTCTGCGACATCGCTAATGTAGCCGAAGGAGCGAGCCTGTTCAGGCGGTCTGATAATTTTGTCATATAAGATGTGTTATGTGTTTATATTTGTTGCAAAAGTATATTATTTTCTTCTCTTTAACGAATAATTCTCACTTTTATTTTGTAATATGTGTTAAGTAATAGCAACAAGGGCTGTTTCATAGAACAATATGTCTAAGAAACAGCCCTTTGCCGTGTATGTAATGTCTTGTTATTTCATTCTCCGGTCTATATATATATATTATAGGTGAAGGTTGTGTCCCATGCGCAGCTTTTTGGTCTGGAGATATTTGTAGTCGTATTCGTTAGGTGCGATTTCGATTGGTATGTTTTCCACGATTTCCAGTCCGTAAGCCTCAAGTCCCACTCTCTTTGTAGGGTTGTTGGTGAGGAGTCTCATCTTGCTCACTCCGAGCTGTCTGAGAATCTGTGCTCCGCATCCGTAGTCTCTCTCGTCCGGCTTGAATCCCAGGTGTATGTTTGCCTCTACTGTGTCGAGACCTTTCTCCTGCAGTTTGTATGCGGCAATCTTGTTCATCAGTCCGATGCCTCTACCTTCCTGCTGCATGTATACCACTACGCCCTTTCCTTCTTTTTCTATCATCTCCATCGACTTGTGGAGCTGTTCTCCGCAGTCGCATCTCTTGCTTCCGAAGATGTCGCCGGTAGAGCATGAGGAGTGAACTCTGACGAGGATCGGTTCGTTTGGCTCCCAGCTTCCCTTGATGAGTGCCATGTGTTCCATTCCGTTGCTTGTCTGGCGGAACGGCACGAGTCTGAAGTGTCCGTATGCCGTCGGCATGTCCACTTCTTCTCCTTTTTCCACGAGCACCTCATTCTTGAGTCTGTATGCTATCATGTCTTTGATGGAAATCGTCTTCAGACCGTATTCCTTGCCGAACTCCAGCAGCTGTGGCAGTCTTGCCATCGTGCCGTCTTCGTTCATAATCTCCATCAGTGCACCGGCAGGGTAGAGTCCTGCCATGCGGCAGAGGTCGATGGCGGCTTCGGTGTGGCCGCTTCTTCTGAGCACTCCGTTGTCCTGTGCATAGAGCGGGTTCACGTGTCCTGGTCTGCCGAAGGTTGTCGGTTTGGAACTTGGGTCGGCGAGAGCCTTTATAGTCTCTGCTCTGTCGTGTGCGGATACTCCTGTGGAGCATCCTTCCAGCTTGTCCACCGTCACTGTGAACGGCGTGCCGAGCATAGAGGTGTTGTCAGACACCTGGTGTGGCAGGTCGAGTTCCTTGCATCTCGACATAGTGATGGGCACGCAGAGCACGCCTCTGGCATGCTTGAGCATGAAGTTCACTTTCTCGGCGTCGATCTTCTCGGCTGCGATGATGAGGTCGCCCTCGTTTTCGCGGTCCTCGTCATCCACTACGATAACGAATTTGCCTTCTTTGATGTCTTCGATGGCCTCTTCTACGGTATTGAGCTTTAAATTCTCCATTGTGATTGTTACCTTATTATATAATATATAAATTTCTTTGTATGTAAATTCTCCTGTTTGTCATCTTGCCGTCGGCTCCTCTTTCATTTCAGTGAGCCTGTCTGTCATCAATTTGTTGGTCTCGCTGATTTTCTTGAGGTCTCTCATCAGTCTCAGTCTGAATCTCCACATCCTGAAGAAGAAGAACAGACCTGCCGGCACGATTATGGCGGCGGTGATGTTCAGCCATTTCCTCTCGAACGGTCTTGTGTGTGATTTCACCATTATCACGGGATATTCGTTCAGACAGTTTATCACCTTTCTGTCTTTTGAGTTCGAAAGGTCGGCAATGGTGCTTTCGAGCAGTTCGCCGATGCGCTCCATCTCGTGGTCCGGCTGATATTTGAAGAACACGTTGATGAAGTTTGGCGGAGATTTCAGCTTGTGTGTCGTGGCATACTGCTTTATCTCCTTGGTTATCTGTTCGATGTTCTGCCGGTCTTTCTCATAGTCGGGAGTCTCTATTATCACCGTCTTTCTCGTTATGCTCCTCTTCGTTCTCAGTCCGAGCAGCTTTGCCGCCACCTTCTTGTATGCGTCGATGTTGAACACCACGGAGTCATTGTTAGCCTTATAGGTGAAGAATATGGCGAGCGGTGTCAGTACGGATGTCGCGATGCTCTTTCCGAACCATACCGCCCACATGCCGCCACGCGCCATTCTGTATCCGGTATTGTCGAAGATATAATATACGATGAATACGAGCACCGAGATGATTACCGGCACTCCGAGTCCGCCCTTTCTGATGATTGCTCCCAACGGGGCACCGATGAAGAAGAATATGATGCACGAAAGGGCGAGCGTGAATTTGTTTATCGCCTCTATCTTGTGCTGGCGCAGCAGCTTGTCGCCGTCGCCCGTCACCATTGCCTTGAACTGCAGTTCGTTCATGTTGTTCTGCACCGTCGACATGGCGTTGTTCACGGCCCTCAGCTTGTTGTCAGCCGTTAGCGATTCAAATTTCTTCTTCACGTTGAACTTTCCGCTCTCCACTTCTTTCTTTATCCTCATGGAGTCGCTTCTCGAAATCTTCTGGCTGCCCAGGAGCATGAATCGGGCGTCTTTGTAGAATGCACGTCCGATGCTGTCATATTCATGACTTATCGAGTCCATATCGTGGCTTATCTGGGATATGCTCTTTGCCTTGGCATTGTTGGAAAGCGAACTTGCGTCGGCAAGGTTGAATCCGTTGTCGAAGTCGAGTACGATTTTCTTGGAGATGAACGTCTCCCGTCTGTATGGCACGTTGGCGCTGCCCGTGACGTCAGACGACTTCATGTTTTCAAACCACTCTCCGCTATGCAGCGTCAGCACGAGGTGCTTCTTCTCTGCCGTAGACTGCAGCATGCCCGAGTCGGCGAGTATTATCGCTGCATCCTCGAAACTGTCTGTCATGCGGTAAATCATTATGCCATAGAGCATTCCGGAGTTAAGGTCCTTCTTCTGCACATACAGGTTGCAGTTCGGTATTCCGTCGTAGAACACGCCTTCCGGTATTTCCAGTTCCGGACTTTTCTGCTTCATCGACATCAGCAACTGAGCGAACTGCATGTTGGCGCTTGGTGCCACCACATCCTGGAAGTAGAACGACACTCCGGATATTATCAGTGTTATGGCTATCAGCGACCTGAAAGCCTGCATCAGCGATATTCCGGCAGCCTTGATGGCAGTAAGCTCACTGCTCTCGCCGAGGTTTCCGAAGGTTATCAGCGACGACAGCAGGATGGCCAGCGGCAAAGCCTGCGGCACGAGAATCAGACTCATATACCAGAAGAACTGCGCCATAACCTCCACCGACAATCCCTTGCCGATGAGTTCATCGACATATCTCCATAGAAACTGCATCATCAGCACGAACTGGCAGATGAAGAATGTTCCGATGAAGAGCATTCCGAATTGTCTGGATATGAAGATGTCTAATTTCTTTATTCTAAGCATTGTCTTGTGGTATCATAGGGCGTCATTGCCCAATAACGGTGCAAAAATACTACAAAAAATCGGAAGTCAGAAAATATTTCCTTCTATTTACCAAGTTTTGAGTATTTCAACATTTCCCGATGCGTTATTTGTGTTATAATCAGTGGATAAGTCATGTAGCAGCGGATATGTCATATATCAGCGGATTTCATTTCCGGTGTCAGCGGTTTTCATTGGCGTTTTGTTTTTTTTCGTTGTGCCAATAATTCCCAGACTGTCTGATGGCCGATTAGAGGGATATACAGTCAGATACGAAAAAACTCCCCTGAAATCCGTTGTTTGGTTTCAGGGGAGTAGCTTTCCAGGTCGGATCGTTCAAGTGCCGACGTTATTTCCTTTTTCTGTTGGCTCTTTGCTGGCGGTATTTCGCTTTCTGCATGGCTGAGCCACTACCGTGGGCACCAGTTATGTATGCCTTTTTCTTGGCTTTCGTCTTCACCTTGCCGTTGGATTCGTCGCTCTTTCTGGCCGGTCTGAATGTCATGCCGCCTTCGATGATCTGATCTATGTCCATAGTCGTGATATTAATGGTGGAAGAGTCTTACGCCGGTGAATGCCATCGTGATGCCATATTTGTCGCAGGTGTCGATGACATGGTCGTCACGTACCGAACCACCTGCCTGTGCGATATATTCCACACCGCTCTTGTGGGCGCGTTCGATGTTGTCGCCGAATGGGAAGAAGGCATCGCTGCCCAGTGCCACCTTGGTGTTCTTGGCAATCCACTCCTTTTTCTCCTCCATCGTCAGCACCTCCGGCTTCTCTGTGAAGAACTGCTGCCATGTGCCGTCGGCGAGCACGTCGTCGTGGTCCTCGCTGATATACACGTCGATTGTGTTGTCGCGGTCAGCGCGGCGGATACCCGGCACGAAAGGAAGGTTCATCACCTTCGGGTGCTGGCGCAGCCACCAGATGTCAGCCTTGTTGCCGGCCAGACGCGTGCAGTGGATGCGGCTCTGCTGTCCGGCGCCGATGCCGATAGCCTGTCCCTCCTTCACGTAGCAAACAGAGTTGCTCTGTGTGTATTTCAGTGTGATGAGACTTATGATGAGGTCGCGCTTGGCCTCCTCTGTGAATTCCTTGCTCTTGGTAGGGATATTCTCGAAGAGCTTCGGGTCGTCGAGCTTCACCTCGTTGCGTCCCTGCTCGAATGTGATTCCGAACACCTGCTTGTGTTCAATCGGTGCTGGTTTGTAAGTAGGGTCTATCTTAATCACATTGTATGTACCCTTGCGCTTGTCGTGGAGGATTTCCAGAGCCTCAGGCGTAAAGTCCGGGGCAATAACTCCGTCGCTCACTTCCCTCTTGAGCAGCGTTGCCGTAGCGGCGTCGCAAGTGTCGCTCAATGCCACGAAGTCGCCGTATGAACTCATGCGGTCGGCGCCGCGTGCCCTTGCGTATGCACAGGCGATGGGTGAGAGTTCCATCTTCAGGTCGTCAACGAAGTATATCTTCTTCAGTGTGTCGCTCAGTGGCAGTCCCACAGCGGCGCCTGCCGGTGATACATGCTTGAAGCTGGCTGCTGCAGGCAGTCCTGTAGCTTCTTTCAGCTCCTTCACGAGCTGCCAGCTGTTCAGGGCATCAAGGAAGTTGATGTAGCCCGGACGGCCGTTTAATACTTCGATTGGGAGTTCGCCCTCTTCCATGTAAATTCGTGAGGGCTTCTGATTCGGATTGCATCCGTACTTTAACTGTAACTCTTTCATTATAATGTCTCTTTACCTATTTTGCTGCAAAATTACTTCTTTTTTGTCAGATGTCAAAGCGTTGTGGCGAAAAGTGTATATGACGTGCGGAAGAAGGCATTGAAAGAAGCCGGTCTCCGCATAGACAGGAGACCGGCAATAATTTGTCTTTATAGAGAAAATGACCCGTTGGCGGAATAAGTTTAGCTCACACTTAATCCTAATAACCGATTTGGGTTAAAATGGGCACGCTGCTTGCCCAACTGGGGCACGGTGCTTGCCC
>ENA-OQID01001340-OQID01001340.1-human-gut-metagenome-genome-assembly--contig:-NODE-1340-length-9700-cov-6.625481_pt1 | contig 9700 bp, 8 predicted proteins | sample MGYA00242567_ERZ504727 | MGnify/ENA primary metagenome ERZ504727 (study PRJEB26092, sample SAMD00036215) | human gut metagenome | host: Homo sapiens | study: EMG produced TPA metagenomics assembly of the...
GTTCCTCGGCAGTGGCACCCCGGTGCTCTTCTTCCAGCTTGAACAGGGTGCGGATGGCTTGGATATTTCTCGCATATTTCTGTTTTGCACCGCCCTCGCCCAGATGGTCGTCCGTGATGCGGAAATTTCCGGCAGGCTCCGGCGCAGGTTCAGCATTCAGAGCTTCATCCAAGGCAGCGGCATCCGGGAAGGTCTGCACTTTTCCGTCCATCACAGTAGAGATGGGGAGTTCGTCCAGTTCTTCGTCCGTAAGCGGCGGTTTGTCCTCGTCCGGCTCATGCGCAGGAGTGAGATTGACCGTCAGGTTGTGCAGATGGATGTTGCCCGGCTGGCGCAGCAGCCGCTCCAGATTTTCCTTGCTTTCCGAGCGGGCAACCGGATAGACCTCATCCGGGTCACGAAGCTGGATGTTCAGAGTTCCGACAGTTTCGACCGTAAAATCCTTACCGTCCAGACGGATTGTATCGCCCACACGGTAATTACGCTCTTTTGGGAGAGCGGGAACAGGTTCATTTTCTGCCAAAAACTTTGCCTTTTCCACTGCAAGCCAATCGGCGGCGGTTCGTTCATCCGTCTCTTTTTTCAAAGCGGTGCAATAGGATTCGGCCTGCTCCTTGTCTGTAAATTGCGCCATTCCGTTATCATTTGCATAGTAGCCCTCATTGAGATCATCCCAGATAGCAAAAAGCTGGGACGTACCTCCGACCACTTCGCGGACAGAAAAACGCTCATATTCCGGCACCTCGGATTCCTTGTAGATGGTTTCTGCCTGCTCCAGCATTTCATCCACACGCTGGCTAGGTTCATTCTGCCGCAGACCGTCCTCGAATTGTCGTTTGTTGATAACTTCGTTATCCCACGACTGTCCGTGTGCGCTGGTGTCGATGCGAACATCCGTTTCGCCGATATAGCCAATGGTGCCCTCGATGGTTCCAGTGGGCAAATCAACCATTACATCGTCACCGACTTTGTAGCCGTTTTCTTCCTGTACAGTGGTACGCTGCTCTTTTTCCTCATCGGTCAGGTAACGGTCGGATTGGATCATCAGGTCGATATACTTTTCCACCTGCGCCCATTTTAGGGTGATTTTCTGGTGGTCGGGGTAATGGTCAAATTCCAATCCCTTCCAGTCGTGGTTGACGAAGCCTCGGCTTCCGTCCAGAAAATCGTGGGAGTGCCCACCAATGCCGTACTCCTTTGCCAGTGCTTTGGCACGGAGTTTGCGGTCAGGCTGGGTCTGGTACAGCGCCATAATGCGCTGCTTGCCGCCCGTAAATCCCGAACCGTGCTTACGCAGCTCGTTCTCAATTTCCGATTGCGACAAAATAAAAGCGGAGGGCGTTTTTTCGCTCTCCGCTCGGTCGATTTTTTCGATTTGCTGGGCTTCGGTGGGGAGGACGGCATCCAGAAAACTTAGCTGTAAATCAGCTCCGTCATCACCAGTTCCTCGGCCTGCGCTTTCAGGCTGTTCATGTGCTGCACCCACATCAGTTGATTCTGCGCTTTGTCCGGGGCCGGGTCCTGCTTCAGAAGCTGTGCCATGGTCTGCCGCATCCGGCTCTCTGCCGTCTGCTCCACCTCCATCAGGTGCGGGTACAGGCTCCCGTTCATCAGCATCGTGTGGTACAGCACTGGGCGCTGCTCCTTCAGGTAGGTCCGGCGCAGCCTGCCGTACTTGCCCAGCGGCTTCCGGGGCTGGTTCAGGATCAGGTTCGGGAGCTGGTAGTCCCCGACGGTCGAGTAGGTCACGTTCCTGCTGTTCGTATTCATATTGGCTCCTTTCTGTATTGCGGCGACGAATGGTGGTTTTAACGGTGCGCTCGATGTTCCGCAGCACCTCCCGGCTCATGTCGCTGACGGCTGCGCCGAGGGCGTAGACACTATCCGGGGTGGAGAAATTGTAGATTGCCTGAAAATCGTCCTTGTCGAACCAACCCGCCGGCTCAAAGCCGCAGCGTTCCAGCAGCGTGTAGGTGACGCTGATGGCGGCAGCGGACTTGAACTGCATCTCCACCCCGGCTTCATCATAATCCATCAGCAGCGAGCCGTCAACGATGGCACGGATGTCCTCGCCGTTGTTATCCCAGTAATCAGCGACCAACTTTCCGGCAACATCCGCAAGCTGCTGGCTGACACGTTCCCCGCTGATGCCGTAGGTCTTGCTCAACATCTCCGAAACAGATTGTTTCAGGTCGTCGTTGTACTGCCACACCTCTGGATCACGGGAATTGCGGCGCACCCCGGTGTCGCTTACGTCAAAAACGTAGTGCAGTCGAGGGAATCCGCTGGATTCGTCCAGCAGAGCGATGCCCTTAGAGCCACGCCTGACATAGCGGTTCATCCGGTTGCGCCAAATGTCAAATTCGGCGCAGGCGGTGGCATCGGGCCGCTGAGCGTAGATCATCAGCTGGTCTGCAAAGGGGTACTTGTACAACCGGGATGCGGTGGTCAGGTAGTCCGTCCAGCTTTCCCAGTACCGGGTCAGACCATTCGCCGTGCGCTGGGCAAGGGCAAGATATTCTTCGGTTTTGCTTGGCATAGCGTTCCTCCCTTCTTTTTTTGAGCATAAAAAGAGCGGGCAACCGTTTTGTGGTCGCCCGCTGGAAAGTGTATTGAGATAAGATTATTTGCTATTGTCCTTTATGTACTTCATAACGCAGCACCCCATCACGATGACAGGAAGCACTGTTCGTAAACCGAGGTCGCCGACCCGCACATTTGCATCAATCACAAGTCCTGCAAACCATGCCGCTAAAGTGAAAACAGTTGCCCAACCGTAGCTCATTGAAATCACCTCGTAAAGTTATCTCAGTGCTTTGCCGCCAATTTCTCGGCCATCTCCAGTAGACGGTCAAAGGTCTGCTTTTCTTCCGGTTGCTCGATCAGTTTTGCAAGGAGCGCACGGAACACGTCGGTGCTGTCCTCATACAATCCTTTTGCGATAGTGTCAATGTGTTCATGTAGTTTTTTGACAGCATCACCGGAGGGTTTGGATTTCGCAAGCAGGTTGGTCAGATAACTGAGATAAGGATAGGTGGAATCATCATTGATGATCTCGTTGGTCTCATCGATGATCTTCTGGTTATCTTCGGGGGTCATATCACCCTTTTCTTCCCATACATCACGGGAAGAGGTGCGGCCTTTCAGAAAAGTGGCAAAGAGCAGGCGGTCAAGGGGAGAGCGTTTTGTGGTGTCCATTGGCAAGCCTCGCTTTCTATTTTTGTCCGTACAATAAAACTGATTTTAGTATAGCATGAATTGAAGTGTACTATCAAGACCATATTCTTGCGGGTTATGAAAAATTTTCGGAGCAAGGGCCTATGGCACTATCCCGGTTGACGACCATCTACAAACTGGAATTTATCTAACTTTTCCTTGAAAGCCTAAATTCTTCAAAGCATCTTCTCCAAACTTTGCAAAGTCACCTTCTGCACCAAAAGAAAAGAAAGCTTCTTTACCACCAGTGGCAATAATATCTGCACTCTGATACCCCTGATACTCGGATAACATAATTACTAAACTGGCATAACTTCCTGTTCGTAAAAACCAGTTTTCAAAAATTAATAGTAGTGTTTTGGTGTCTCCCAATTCACGTATAATTTCGTCTTTGAATTCCACATCGGAGAACTTACGTTTATCAAATTCTTCTTTGATTTTATTTTTGATTTCATCTAATTCATATCGTTTTTTAGCATACATTTCGACTTTCTTGCTTGCCATTGAAAACGCTCCTTTCAAATCCCAAGTTGTCGAGTTCAGTATACCACACCAAATGGCATTGTAAAAGAGAGTATGTACGCCGCCCGCAGGCGGCAAAAGTCAGTCCGGGGGAAATTCCAGTTCGGCAAACTCGGCATCGGTCAGCAGTTTCAACTTTTCGATAACACCCTCCGACAGTTCCCGCAGGGCGGTTTCATCGGGCATCAGGTAGCACTGCATGAGCCGCAGCTCGTGGATAAGCCCCAGCCGGGTGCCGGTGTTGTAGAGCATCATCAGCATGAGTTCCTCATGGTTAAAGTTCATGTTCATCCCTCACTTTCCGGCAGACGGTGGGATTGCACTCCGGGACATCGCACTTCTCTTTGAGATTTTGCAAAACAGAGGTGCGTTCCGGCTTTTTATCCAGAAACCCCGGCAGTTCCTTGAAGCCGATGCTGTCCACATAATGCGCCGATATTTTTCCGTCCTGATTCAGCATGATCACATCGCTGACAGACAGGCTGTGCCCATGGTAGTCCAGAGGGCGGGCGCAGTTGAATTTCTGATACAGTTGCTCCAGCAGTTCGGCTTGTGGAACGCTGCGCTTTCCTTCCGGGAGGTTGCCCCGGTACAGAATCTCGTAATTCTCAATGGACGGAGCGATGTTCTGCTTATTCAGATAGCGCATGGCGGCAAAGCGGAGTGCAGGGTCTGCATCCTGTTGCAGCTGCATGATCAGATAGCAGTCGTGCCCGCTTTGCTGGAATTGCTTCATACGGTATGACTGTATCCCGTTTCGGTCTGCGAGCTTTTGTGCAAACTCCTCTTGCGTGAGCGGGATGCAGTCCTTGTTCCGTAGGTTGTGGCTGTACAGGATCTCGTCCCGCACTTCCTCGATCATCAGTTCGGGCGCGTCAATTTTCCCACGCTCCAACAGGCAGCAGTCGCCCTGATAAAGAGCATAATTCCACGAGCCATTATCTGCCTGCACTGTGAGATAATAGTCATATTCCAGATTCCATACTCGGCAGTTCTGTTGCGTCAGCGGCTCCGGCTCCACGATGGCATGGCTGCGTGCCATGCGCTCTGCAAATTCGCAGATATGCTGCACTGAGGAACCGATCCTCATGTGGTAGGCACCGAGATACTCGACTTTTTCAGAGTACTGATGCCCATCGGGGTAGGTCATCTGTACAACACCGCCGTCCGGCACCCGGAACAGCTCGTTGTACTGCGGGTCGATGAACCGCACATCATTCTCCGGCAGAGAACGTGGAGCCAGATTCCGGCGTTTCCGAACCCCAGAGCGAAACTTTTCCAAGGTGGTGACGGCAACATTCTGAATCCTCCCCACAGGCTCGTCCTGATGCTCTGCCAGATAATACGCACGGGCAGTCTCGATGCGCCGCTGGGTGTTGCCCAGAGCTTCCCGCGGAATCTGCCCTTCCTCCACCGGGAGCGGGCTGTTCTTGTCGAAAACCTCGTACCCGACCCCTTGGAGATTTTCCCGCAGATGCAGGTACGTCTGCTCGTTGAGGAGGTAGACCGCCTCGTTGTCTTTTATTACGGCATCATCTTTCATCAGAACCCTCCCTCAAATTCCAGACTGAACTTGCTGCGGCCATCGGGTTCGGTGCCCAGCAGCACGGTGGCGTTGTAGGTCTTGCCCTTGGCACTCTTGCAGTCCTTCAGGCGGACACGGCCATCCCGCAGCAGCTTGTCCGCCGCATGAGCGTCCAGCCGCTTGCCCAGACGCTTGAAGAACGCATTGTCCTTCCACAGCACGAAACGGCACTCCCGGTTCTCGCAGAACCAGCCCTTTTCACGCTCCACAACAGACTTACCACAGTTGGGGCAGACACCAATCACTTTATTTTTCATAAGCGCATTCGCTCCTTTCCTAGCCTCGGTGGTCGTTACCAGCGAGGAGATCATCTCTTTGATTTCAGTCATAAATTCGTTCGGCTCCATTTCGCCGCGCTCAATACGCAGCAGTTTTGTTTCCCAATCGGCGGTCATTTCCGGGGATTGGATTTCTTCGGGCATCACGGTGATGAGGGCTTTGCCTTTGTCGGTGGGCAGCAACACCTTGGTTTTCTTGCTGCCCTTGCGTTCCAGAAAACCCTTCTGCACCAGCTTTTCGATGGTGGCGGCTCTGGTCGCCGGAGTGCCGATGCCCTGACGCTCCACGCCCTCCGGCATACTGTCCGCACTGGCGGTCTCCATAGCGTGCAGCAGGGTGTCCTCGGTAAAGTGCTTCGGCGGGGACGTTTGACCCTCCTTCAGCTCTGCGTTAAGGATGCCGCACTCGTTTTCTGCCGCATTGGGCAGGGCGGTGAGTTCCTGTTTTCGGTTCAGGATGTCGGCAAGCACCTTACGTTCCACCGCTTTCCAGCCTTCTTCCAGAACCTCCTTGCCCTTGGCGGTAAATTCCTCCCCGGCACATTCGGTGGTCAGCAGGGTTTCCAGATACCGGAAGGGCTTGCTGACTGCCATCAGCGTCCGGGCGATGATGAGCTTCAGAACGTTCTGCTCGCCTTTAGGCAGCGCTTCCAGATCGGCTTGCAGCATACTGCGGGTGGGCAGGATGGCGTGGTGGTCGGTGACTTTTTCCCGGTTGACGGTGCGCCGTGTCCGGGGCACAGCCTCGTCCACATCTTCTGGGGTAATGTCAAAAAAGCCTTCCAGTTCCTCGGTCAGCACCTCCAGCATTTCCTCGTCATCGTCGGTGATATAGCAGCTATCAGTCCGGGGATAAGTGGTAAGTTTCTTCTCATACAGGCTCTGCACATAGTCCAGCGTCTGCTGTGCGCTGTACCCCAGCAGGCGGTTGGCGTCCCGCTGAAGGGTGGTCAGGTCGTACAGCGGCGGCGGATTCTCGGATTTTTCCTTGCGGGTGATGCGCTGGATCGTTGCCACCATCTCCCTTCGACAGGCTTCCAGCAGGTTTTCTGCAACGGATTTTTCAGGAATGCGGCGGCTGGATGCCGTGCATCCGCTGGTCAGTTCCAGATCCACCGTGTAGAACTTTTCCGGCACAAAAGCGGCTATCGCAGCCTCCCGCACCACCGTCATGGCAAGCACCGGAGTCATGACCCGACCGACCGCTAAAGGTTGACCGTACAGACATGAAAAAAGCCGGGACGCATTGATGCCGACCATCCAGTCGGCACGTTCCCGGCAAAGTGCTGCGTTGTACAGCGCATCGTATTCAGTTGACGGTTTGAGATGGGCGAACCCCTCTCGGATGGCGTTTTCCTCCATGCTGGACAGCCACAGGCGGGAAAAGGGCTTTTTGCAGCCCGCTTGCTGGTAGACAAGGCGGAAGATTAGTTCGCCCTCACGCCCTGCATCCGTTGCACAGACAATGCTATCCACATCTGGGCGGTTCATCAGCTTTTGCAGAATGCCAAACTGCTTTTTGGTGGACGTAGACACGAGATACTGCCACTTTTGCGGCAGGATGGGCAAATCTGCAATGCTCCACTTGACGTATTTGGCATCGTAGACATTAGGCGGAGCCAGTTCCACCAGATGACCCACACACCAGCTTACCAGATAGCCGTTGCCCTCAAGGTAGCCATCCTGACGGCTGGTGGCACCAAGGACTTTTGCATAGGACATAGCGACAGATGGCTTTTCTGCCACGACTAATTTTGCGATAAAAATCCCTCCAATCTGTTTCTGATTGCAATATGTACGGCGGCAAACGCCGCCTTAAAATCAGATAGGTTCGGTGTCCTGCTCGTCCGGGGCTTCGTCCTCGTCCGGCACATCGGTCGGAATCTCAAAATCGCCCTTGTCCTCGGTGTAATCTGCATCGGGGTCAAGGGCTTCTTTTTCTGCCTTTTTCTTCTGCATCTGCTGGCGATAGAAATAGAAGCCGCCGCCCGCAGCCAGCGCAATCAGGGCGACTATGCCCAGAAATGCGCCTGCATATTTTGTGATTTTGTTTTCCTTGGGCGGTCCAGCGGTTGCCGCTTCTTCTTCGGCTTTCTTGGCTTCTTCCTCGGCTTTCAGCCTGTCCAGTTCAGCCTGTGCCGCTGCTTCTTTCTCCGCAGTGTAAGCATCGGCAGCTTCTTCCTCCATCAGAGCCAACAGGTCGGCTTCATCCACCAGATTCATAAAGTGTACGGTTTGTGCGCCTTTACTGTTCCGATCGATTACCAGATAAAATGTCGCACCCGACTTCGACACCAGCGTAATGAACTGCTGTCCGCTGCCATCAGAATAGTTGGTGTGGTAGTCGTCCACCAGCGTCAGGTTGCCCTCCGGGGTCAGGGCACCAGAGGTTTCGTCCGTGACGGTGACAACATCTTCCTCCACCACTTCCGGCAGAACAGGCTGCTCCACGGGGGCAGCTTCGCCCTCAAAGGCAAAAGCGGGAGCCGCCATGCCAGCGCACAGTGCCGCCGATACCAGCAGCGCACCCAGTTTCTTAATCTTCATCTGCATCGACCTCCTTCTCAAAAGTTGCACCCACGGCAGACAGCGCAGCCGGGTTCGGGGTGGCGGTTGCCGACTGCCGCAGCAGGGCGGCAAGCTGTTCCGGCGTGACCTTTGCGGTCCGCACCATTTCGTTGACCTCGGCGGAATCTTCCTCCTGAATGCGCCGCTCCAAAATCTCGATGCGGTTGTTCAGTTTGATGCGGCGCTCCTTCTCTTTTTCCAGCATCGCCCGCAGCTTATCCGATTTTTCGCTCATAAAACTCCTCCAATCATTTTGAAAGCCGTCCAAACCCGGCGAGATGCTTCTCCCAGTAGGACGAGTGAATGTTTGCGTACTTGATGGGGTCGCCAGCGGACACCATCATCCCGTTTCCGAGGTAGATGCCCACATGGCTTTTCCCCGGCGTATCATACGTTCCTTCAAAGAAAACCAGATCACCGGGCTTTGCTTCTGCTTCGGAAATGTGCTGGCTCTTGTTCCACAAACCGTTGGCGGTGGTGCGTCCTACATCATAGCCGTTCTGGTTGTACACCCAGCAGACATAGCCGCTGCAATCGAACCCTGTTTCCGGGGTGGAACCGCCCCAGACGTAGGGCGTACCGACGTATTTCTTTGCTTCGGCGTAGATTTTGGAAAATTCTTCGTCCGTCAGGGCTTCTGCCGGAACCTGATAATCAATGCCCGGTGTGCCGGAGCCATCGGAGCCACCGGGCGGCAATCCGCCGTTGAATAGATAAGGTCTACCTCCCAAGGTATCTTGGAAAATCTCGTAACGTTTCCATTGGTCGTTATTCAGTTCTTCCCGAATGACCACTTCCAAGCCACGGTTCACCAGCTTGGTGTGGAAGATGCGGTACTCGTAGGGAACCTGCGTGGGAACCGGGATGCCTGCCGGAGTCATGACCCAGACGGTCATATACCGGGTCTGCACCTCTACCCATGTGGTCAGCTTATACTGCTTTTTGAAGATTTCCTTCAATTTGCCCTGTACCTCGCTGCGAGTGTAATCGTCGTAGAGTGTGGTCAAATACGAAGTGAGCTGCCACGGGTCATGCTCGATGGGGTCAAGGTGATACTGGTACTCGTTGTATCCGGGGTGGTCGGCGGGGGTGCGCTTGATTTTCTTATCCAGTTCCTTTTCCAGCTTCTTGTAGTCCTGTTCTGCGCCCCGGATGTCCCTGTCCTCGGCGGAGTACATGGTCTGCCCGGACACCTGTGTGCCGCCGGAAAAGAGGATGCCACAGGAGGAAAAGCCGGACATTACCATCAGGATGAGCAAAAGAAAAACGCCCACGATTACCAGAACGTGTGCGTTGCCCTTGGCGGCATTTGCCAGCCCTTTCACGGCAGTGCTGACGGCAGTTTTGCCTTTCTCCACCGCCTGTTCCACGCCGGATCGGGCGGCAGATGCGCCATTGGATGCAGCCTTACCGCCTGCGGTCTGCGCCGCTGTGCCGGACCGGGCGGCGGCATAGTAGCTTTTGTGGATTTCTTGCCGCTGTTTCCAGCGTGAAAGCCAGTTGGAGCCACCCCCGCCGGTGCCGGATGCGC